>CEUV01073306.1_pt1 | contig 75111 bp, 55 predicted proteins | sample 356401 | NCBI WGS metagenome assembly CEUV01 (sample SAMEA2622710, study PRJEB7988) | marine metagenome | isolation source: saline water (ENVO:00002010), including
AGACGATCGTGAATACGCCAGTGACGTTGAATGTGGTAGCCAATGACTACCATGAACGTGATGGTGAATTAATCTTTATCGAATCCGTTTCGGGTGTTGATAACGGTACTGTCGAATTGATTGATACCAATGGAGACAATAAGAACGACCAAATTGTCTTTACCCCAGATAATAACTACCGAGGCATTGAATCCTTTACCTATGTCATTACTGATGGAGACGGCTATCAAGATGAAGCCCGAGTGCAAATTACAGTCGCTTCGGAATTGCCTATCGATATCAATTTCGATGGTAACTCAGCACCTGATCTAATTGTCAATGATAACCAATGGACTATTGCGGATGAAAAAATCACTGCGATCGGTCGCGGAATCAATATTGGTAATATTCTGATCGGAGAAGCACTTCCGAATAACTATGAAATCAGCGCTCAGATCAATATTCAGGAAGCAGGTGGTTATCAGGGTAATGCTTACTTAATGGTGAATTACGAAGATAATCAGAATTACATTTATGCCGGAGCAGATCAACGTAATGGTCGTTGGGTGATTGCTCAGGTATCTAATGGACGTACTGAAATCCTTACCCAGAATAGACAGACGATCCGAACCCGGACGAATTACGATGTCAAAGTTCGCGTGGAAGGAAAAGAATTATCCTTGATTGTGGATGGGAATCAACGAGCCTCCCATACCTTTGATGCAAATCTGAATCAGGGACAGGTTGGAATCCTCACCATCAATGGTCGAAGTTATATTGATAATATTCACGTCGATGAATACGTTGTGATGTCTGACGCGGAAGATGATCGTGCAGGTGCAAGGGTTAATGAAACCGTGGTGATTGATGTCCTGGCCAACGATTACGCCCCTAATGGTAAACTGAAAATCACTAGCGTTACACAGCCTAATGATGCAACATTGACATTGGTGGATAGTGATGAAGACGGATTGGATGATAAAGTCCAGTTTGTACCGACAGCAGATTTTGAGGGAACGGTTACCTTTACCTATACCATCGAAGATCCTAAAGGATTTATTGATTCAGCTACCGTCAACGTTCGAGTGGCTGATGCTTTGAATTACGTTGAAGATTTCGACGATAATCAGGCTCAGGATTTCAATAGTGTATCGGGAATCTGGGAAGTCTCCAATCAGCGATTCGGAAATGATGGTAGTAGCGATAACCTCACGCTCGTCGATCTCGGACAAGCAACTCCTGCTGCTTTTGAAGTAGGTGTTACGATTAACTCAGAAGCGATTGCCGGGAAGGCCGCAAACGGCCTGATCGTATTCAATTATGTGGATCCGGATAACTATCGATATGCGGGTGCATTGGTGGGAGCAGGCAAGTGGGTTATTGGCGAAACGGTCAATGGAAACTCCAGAACCCTCACTAAAGTTGCTGATGCTAATATCGCTACCAATCGCGATTTAGTCATTTCTTTACTTTATGAAAATCATACAGCGACATTGAGATTTGGAGATCAACAAGTCGTACAACGCCAGTTCCAAGATTCCGTTGAAGGAGGAGATTTAGGCTTGTTGGCGCGGAATGCGATCACTCAGTTTGATGATTTTTATGCCCGAGCCGTTGATGAAGCGATGGGCGATGAGTAATTCAATGCTATATGCCTAGCGTCGGATCCCCATGAGAGCACCAGTAAAGAGAAACGCGGAATAGATGGAACTACCATCTATTCCGCGTTTTATTTTTCTAACAAAATGTCCGGTGACCCTGACATACCTGCGAACTGGGTAGAGTTACATGTAACGATTGAAGAGGTTTTCAAGCATTTCCTGACGACCACTCTGGTTGCAGCTAATTTCCCCTTTTTCAAGCATGTAAGCTTCGAGTGACTCAAAGCTGTGATTACCGGATTCAATCTCCGCTCCTACACCTGAATTCCAGCTGTTGTAACGATTGTCCACAAATTCCTGTAATTCACCATCGGCTCGGATGGCAGCTGCAATCTTCAAACCACGGGCGAAACAGTCGATACTTCCGATGTGAGCATGGAATAAATCAATCGGCTCAAAACTCTCGCGGCGAACCTTGGCATCAAAGTTAACACCACCAGGAGCCAGACCACCATACTTAAGTAGCATGAGCATGATTTGCGTAGCAATATAATTGTCTGTTAGAAATTGATCGGTATCCCAGCCAAGCATGAGGTCGCCGGTGTTGGCATCGATCGATCCCAGCATGCCCTGAGCACCAGCATAGTCCAACTCATGCATCATGGTATGTCCAGCTAAGGTGGCATGATTAGTTTCCACGTTAAGTTTAAAGCGTTCCGTGAGGCCATAAGCTCGCAGGAAGTTTACACAGGCTGCTACATCGGAATCGTACTGATGTTTGGTTGGTTCTTTCGGCTTCGGTTCGATTAAAAAGGTTCCCGTAAATCCGATCTTGTCAGCATGTTCCACGGCCATATTCATGAATTGGCCCATGTGATCCATTTCTCGCTTGATGTCCGTGTTGTAAAGCGTTTGATAACCTTCACGGCCTCCCCAGAAAACATAGTTTTCGCCACCCAGTTCCAAGGTGACTTCCATGGCTTTTTTGACCTGAGCTGCTGAATAGGCAAAGACGTCTGCATTACAGCTTGTTGAAGCACCATGCATGAATCGTGGATTGCTGAACATATTGGCAGTACCCCAAAGCAACTTAATGCCGGTACGTTCCTGTTCTTCTTTCAGCACTTTGGCTACGGCATCGAAATTGGCATGACTCTCCGCTAGTGTGTTACCTTCAGGGGCAACGTCGCGATCGTGGAAGGCATAATAAGGGCATCCGAGCTTTTCCATAAATTCAAAGGCGACGCGTGCGCGATTACAGGCGTTTTCTACGGATTCAGTACCATCATCCCAAGGTCGTACCAACGTCGGAGAACCAAAAGGGTCAGAGCCGTTACCACGAAAAGTATGCCAGTAGACGACACTGAAACGGAAATGATCCTTCATCGTTTTGCCTTCGATGACTTCATTTTCGTCATACCAGCGAAAGGCTAGTGGATTCCGGGATTCCGGGCCTTCGTATTGAATCTTTTCAATCTCTGGAAAAGCTGCCATTTGTAATTGCTTTCAAAAAGAAACAGGGAATGGGTACCAAGGAACTGAGCCGCATTTGGTCGGTTTACCCTATCGTGCCAAATGAGAAGGAGAGTGACAACCGGTAGGAGTTACTTTTCAAGTTGAGATTCAGCGGGAATCGCATTCTTTTTATGCGTTTTAATTATCCCCTGTAGCTGAGCGATCACTTCCGGATTTTCTTTACTTACATCCCACTTTTCGGAGGGGTCAATGTGCAGGTTAAACAGTAAAGGGGATTCATGTGTGACAGGATCAGGTTGTCCATAAGCGTTCTGTGTCATTAGATGCATTTTCCAGTCCCCGGCACGTACCGCCATTAATCGGTAGCCGCGATAGTAGAAGAGAGCAGGGCGATCTCCCTGACCTCCCATTAAAACTGGCATGAGGTCATAGGAATCCATCTCGCGGTCATCCGCGACCTTTACACCGGCTAGTTTAGAAGCGGTGGCAAAGATATCCATAGTGCTGGCGACTTGCCGTGAGACGGAGCCTTCTTCAATCTTTCCTGGCCACCATGCTAAGGTTGGTTCTCGCATACCACCTTCCCACGTACTCCCTTTACCGTCACGCAGTAATCCCGCGGATCCACCTTGCTCATTGAAAATCAGCCAAGGCCCATTGTCACTGGTGAAGAAAACCAAGGTGTTTTTAGCATCGTCGGATTGCCTAACAGCGTCGAGTACTTGCCCGACGCTCCAGTCAATCTCCTCAATGATGTCACCATATAAACCACGTAAGCTCTTATTCTCGAATTCCTTACTACGAAAGAGCGGGACATGAGGCATGCTGTGTGGTAGATACAGGAAGTAAGGTTGATCCTTTTTTGACTGGATAAATGCGATCGCCTCTTCGGTATACCGTTTGGTAATCGTAGTTTGGTTTGCCGGACGTTCGACGATTTCTTCATTTCGCATCAATGGCACATTCCAGTACTCGACTTTCGGCTTAAAGAATGCCAGACGGTTTTTAGGTGCATCGTTTATACGATCCATATCGTTGGAATAAGGAATGCCAAAGTAGTAGTCAAATCCATTGTTGGTTGGGAGGTACGATTGCAGATGCCCTAAGTGCCATTTTCCAATACACGCCGTCGCGTAACCTGCCTGACGTAATTGTTCTGCGATTGTGATTTCCGTGGCGGGGATCCCTCCTTTGGAATCGGGGAATAGAACCCGGCGTTTGTTACTACACATACCGTTTCGCATTGGCAATCTGCCGGTCATCAATGCAGCGCGACTTGGCGTACACACAGGGGCGGCTGAATAAAACTGAGTCAGTTTCATTCCCTCGGCTGCCATTTGATCCAGATGAGGTGTGGCGATGGTTGGGTGCCCGAAACATGCCAGATCGCCATATCCTAAATCATCACAGAATATGACGATAATGTTTGGCGGATCTTTGGTCGTGGCTTCGAGGGTAACACCGCAATGGGCAAACAAGTAAAGCAATAGAAGGTAATGCAGTTTTTTCATCTGGGATGAGACTCCGTTAGGAACGGTTAGACTTTCTCTTTAGAATCCAGTCGGCCAGTGAGGGGGAGAGTTGAGCTAGAGCAAACAACCACTTGGCAGATTTCGGTAGGATTAATTCTTTCTTTCGTTGTGACAGTGCCTTTAGGATTTTTTGAGCCAGGAATTGTGGCTGGAGTCGGCTAATTTTGACTCCTCCGCCAGGCTGACGGGCACTTTCAGGTAGATCATCAGTGCTGTATCGATTTCCGGAATCTTCGCGAGCGATGGGGCCGGGGCATACCAGTAATACGTGCACTTGTTCGGATTCCAACTCCAGTCTCAACTGCTGCGAATATCCGGCTAGCGGAAATTTGCTTGCCGGGTAAGGGCCCATGTAGAAACCGCCCGTCTTGCTGGCCAATGAACCGATGTTGACCAAACTACCCTGGCTTTGAATCAGATGGGGTAAGGCTAGATTAGTGCAGCGAACGGCTGAAAGGAAATTGAAATCGATAAAATCGCGGAACTCTTCAACAGAAGTTGTTTTTGCTTCTCCGCGACAACTCTTACCGACATTATTTACCCAAACATCAATCTTCCCAAACTGTTCAATGATCTGATTGACGGCCTGTTGCATGGAGCAATCGTCAGTCACATCTCCCTGAAGGGCATGCAGGGAACCGGCGGACGAATCGTCAGGTTGCTCGAGTCGATCAGGATTGCGGGCAATCACGACGGTTTGGGCTCCCGCTTGCTGCATGGCGTTTGCGAGCGATTTGCCAACGCCAGCCGTTCCGCCAGTAATCACAACAACCTTGTCATTCCAGCTGTTCACGATGTTACAGTTTCCCTCGATAGGCATGCTATGTGCGAAGATGAATAAGATGTTCATCTTAAATACTAATGAGGCTAGTGACTATTGCTTAGTTTTCAAACTCGGTATCCGAGAGTTTCGGCAAAGGGGTGAATCCGGTGATTTTCCAATCCATGACGCCAACTGAACTGGGGCGGCCGAGCTCCATTCGGATGTATTTTCGAGGTAAGCCGGTCGAAGGGTCAAAGGTCGCTTTGATCATTAGGTCACATGTACCAGGTGTAGCTCGACCCTCGTCCCACCTTTCACAGTGTTCAATGTCGATAGCGATTGTGTCCAGCATTCCAACGACAGTCCAGGTATCGAAGGCATGCCGTCGGTGAAGAGGGACTCCATTAAGTAGCACTTGCTGCGCCTCGTTCTCCCGAACGGTTACCTCATAAATGTCTGTTCCGGAGGTTGTCACCGCGATACGGACTTCATAGTCCGAAATCGTTGCCTGGTCCCAAAGACCACGTGATTGTTCAAGCACTGAGCGATCGACATCCAGCATTCGATTACTTTTGGTCACCAGCAAAAAAATAGCTGTCGCAATGCTACAGACTACAAAGGAGATCCAAAACGCTCGTCTGGTGTTAGACGGTTTGCCAGCTTCTGTAGTTGCCTCAGCTGCCACGGTTGTCGAGTGGTCGGAGTCTTCGGGAATCTCGAGATCAGTTGTCATGAAACTATTGTAGTTAAGACATGTGTAGATGAGACATGTTTGATTGCGATGGAAGGTTGAGAAACGGACCCTGCCATATCCAAAAAAACAAGGACTTGGTATCCTGAGGTAATTATCCGCGTTCTGCGGAATTTAAAAGGGGTAGCATGGCAACGACAGAGAATACCAATAAACGAGCTCGCACTAAGATTATTTCAACGCTGGGACCGGCTTCCTCAAGTCCCGAAATGATTAGTCAACTAATCCTTGAAGGGGTGGATGTATTCAGAATCAATATGGCTCATGGTACCCGTGAAGAACATCAAGAAGTGTTTGATCGAGTGCGGGAAGTCAGCGAATCCATAGGACGGCCCGTTGCAATCTTGGTCGATCTTGCAGGGCCAAAAATTCGGCTAGGTGAATTAATACAGGATCCTAAGGAGTGCTCTCTGGGAGAAGTAATACGATTCGTTACAGGAACGGAGTCAAACAGCACTTCCGAATTCACCACGAATTATGAACCGCTGATTCAGGAATTGTCAGTCGGGGATAACGTCATGCTGGCCGATGGCACGGTGGCCTTGAAGGTTGTTGAGTTTGACGATGACGACGCAGTTTGTGAAGTTGTTGAAGCTGGCACAGTGCGAAGTCGACAGGGCGTTAATCTACCTGGCGTCTCACTGAGTGTACCGGCTATGACGCAGCGGGATCATGAAAACGCTCATTGGGCATCGCAGGTTGGTGCCGATTTTATCAGTCTAAGTTTCGTTCGCACTCCGCTGGAAATTGTCGAGCTTAAACAGATCGTAAGAGAGTATGCTTCGAGTGCGATGGTAATCGCCAAAATCGAGAAACAAGAAGCGTTGCAGCGATTAGACGAGATTATTCTGGCGGCGGATGGTGTGATGGTTGCTCGAGGTGACCTAGGGGTGGAAATTGATGTCGCGGAAACTCCGATGGCTCAAAAACGGATCATCCGAAAATGTCAGCAGTATTCGAAACCGGTCATTGTCGCCACTCAGATGCTGGACAGCATGCATACATCAACACGCCCAACACGAGCAGAAGCTTCCGATGTTGCTAATGCGATTTTAGATGGTGCAGACGCCTGTATGTTGTCCGGAGAAACGGCAATTGGTGACTATCCGGTAGAGTCGGTTGCCATGATGAATCGAATTATGCTCAATACAGAATCGAGCTTGGTTGACATGCCGGAATATGGTTCTCCCAAAGTGGCGGATGGCGTGCAATTGGTTACGTCGGCGGTCGTCTACGGTGCAGCGAGGATTGCAGATCGTCTGGAAGCAAAACTCGTAGTTATTGCGACTCGTACTGGAAACACCGCTCGAATTAAGGCCAAACAACGTGACTATATTCCTACGGTTGGCGTGAGTCGAAATCTCAGTACACTACGTCAGATGTGTCTGTTTTGGGGAATTATTCCATTACGGGGGATGCCACTCGACAGCGGAGAGCAATTACGTGCAGCGGTAGAAAAATGGGGACGGGAAAATGCTCTGTTGTCTGACGGTGACTATGCCGTTTTCGTCACCAGTAGTACGTTTGGGACTTTGGGCCACGATGAACTTTTCGTACATCAAATCGAAGACTAGCCTTTGTCTGGTGACTTCCTTGTTGGACCGTCAGGCTGTTTCGTAATCGGTTTGCCAACAACGGTTCGGCTTACGATTGTAAAACCTCTTCCAATTCCACGGCTCGATGTTGAGCGGCAGAGAGATAGCACGCTTCAACCAATGCCATGGTCTTGAGATTATCTTCTGCACTGATTTCCGGAGTAGTCCCTGTCTCTAACGCGACTAGCAGTTGTGCCATCGTTCCTGTAAACGCATCAGGAAACCAGACTTGGTCCCAGCGTGGAGAAAACCAACGGTTACCGGTGGCGATCGTCGTGTAATCCAATGTGCTGGGCGTCGGTGTGGGATATTCAGGCCAACCGATCGTTCCGCGAGCCAACCCCGTGGTGCCTTCCAGACGCCATGAAATCCCCAAATCGCTTGCCGCCCCTTCTTTCGCAGGTCCGGCCCAAACGTCATCCCAACTACTCGCTCGAAGCCCATCGGCATACTCGAGAATGTACATACAGAGTCCGTCGGAGTGGTCGAAAGAGGTTCGAGGGTCAGGTCGAGTGCTACAAAAAACTCTCTGTGGATCGCCCAGCCAATACCGAAACGTATCCAGATGATGAATGGACATGATCCGCAAAGTGACCCAGCCTTGCCGTCTTTGCCAGGGCATCCAGTGTGGAATGGCTCGCATGTCGATACTGGCAAAGATGGGATTTCCTAATTGGCCGGTATCAATTAAGGCACGGCAGACGCGGACGCTTTGGTCATAACGCATGTTTTGATTCACACTAAGTACAATCCCGGCCTGTTGGCAAAGCGTCACAATTTCTACGGCCTGTTGATAATCGACGCCCAGCGGTTTTTGTGCCAAAACCCCTTTAATCTTCCCAGCGTGTTTGACGATCTCACGTATGACTTCCAATTGAAGGTCCGGAGGGACGGCTACGTCGACCACTGCAATATCTGCCTGCTCGAGCATTTCCTGATAGGTGGCAAATGCGGTTAGTCCATGTCGAGTAGCTACACGCTGAGCATTTTCTGGTGTTCGTGAAGCGATTGCAACTGGATTGAACCCAGCCTGTCGATAGGCGACTAAGTGGCAATCAGCCATGATGAACCCAGAGCCAATGCATCCAATCGGCGCGTCCCGCTGTTGTGGTAATTCAGGAAGATGAGCGTCACTTGGTATGATCATGAATTGCCTGACTGTGGTTAGCCTCGTAAGCCGACCTGCTCCATGAGGGCGGCTGTTTCACGGTAAGCCTCTTCTACCCATTCAATGATTTTATCGGGTTCAGGGGAGTACTCCAATTCAATCGAGATGGTACCGTGAAAATCCAGTGCTTTGATTGCTTCAAGGTAGGGAATGAAATCACAGACGCCTCGACCCGGCGGTAAGTCACCATGCACTTTTCCATCGCAATCAGAAATGTGAACATGAATGGCTCGGTCTTTCAGCTTCAAAATGTCTTCTGGAGCATCACCAGCCAGTAAGACATGAGAAACGTCGATATTGGCTTTCACCGCTGGGTGATTTACTTCATCGATGAACCGTACCATATTGTCGATATTGTTTAGAAGTGACAGTTTGAATGGTTCTAATTCCAAAGCGATTTGAATTCCGATTCGCTCTGCATAGGCTCCCAGAGTTCGACAGTGTTCTACAGCGGTATTCCATTGTTCTTCAGGAGGAATGACTTCTTGCTGCCAGATGTATTCTCCCAGGACGAGCAGCAAATTGTCGGCTCCATACTCGTAGACCAGGTCGAGATATTGTTCACATCGTTCGAGGTGAAATCGTTGCACGCTAGGATTAAAGTCAATGAGTCCTACGGCGACGCAGCAAATCGACTTAATCGGAAGTTCCAGACGCTCGCATTCGTCTTTGATTAGGCGACGCTCCTGAATGTCGGTATCCAGTGGATCGATAAAAATATCAATGCAATCAAAACCGATTTCTTTGGTCTTCTGTAAGCCAAATTGCGTTGGCTGGTTGGCTTGTACCCAGGCGGAATTAATCAATCCAAGTCGCATGGTGGTGCTAATCTCCGATGGTCCAGTGTTTGTTTTTGAGGACTTTAGTTAGGAATGCATAGACGTCCGCAGCGGCTGCGATTCGTTTGCTGGTGGGAGTACCCGCGCCGTGCCCGGCACTTTCTTCAATACGAATTAAAACCGGAGAGTTTCCGCGGTGTGTATGCTGTAATTCCGCGGCAAATTTGAAGCTGTGTCCAGGGACAACCCGGTCGTCATGATCAGCAGTGGTGACCATGGTGGCGGGATAGCTCGTACCCTGGCGTAGATTGTGGAGAGGGGAATACTTCAGCAACGTATGGAATTGATGTTCATCATCCGAACTTCCATATTCGCCGACCCAAGCCCAACCAATGGTGAATTTGTGATAACGCAGCATATCCATCACTCCGACCGCTGGAATCGCCGCTCCAAATAGCTCCGGCCGCTGTGTCATGGATGCGCCGACTAACAACCCTCCGTTACTCCCGCCTCTGATTGCAAGATTTGCTGACTGCGTAATTTTCTCTTCGATTAGCCATTCGGCACAGGATATAAAGTCATCGAATACATTCTGTTTATTATCCCGCATGCCGGCTTCGTGCCAACGTAATCCGTACTCGCCACCTCCGCGTAAGTTAGCGACAGCATAGACTCCTCCCATTTCCAGCCACACCAAATTGGAAACCGAGAATCCAGGAGTGAGTGAAATATCGAAGCCACCATATCCATAGAGGATCGTGGGGTTTTTTCCATTTCGCTTCAGCCCTCGCTTACTGGTCACGAACATGGGGATTTTTGTACCGTCTTTACTGGTGACAAAAACCTGCTGCGTTTCATACAACTGTGGATCAAATCCCACCTCAGGCTGTTTGTATAATTCGGATTTACCTGTTTCGATATCGTATCGATAGATGCGGGTGGGAGTGACATAATTTGTAAAGCTGAAAAACGTCTCACTGGCATCTCGTCTCCCACCAAATCCGTTGGTTGACCCCACACCCGGTAATTCGACTTCACTCTGTGGTTGTCCATCTTCAGAAAAAATGTAGACTCGGTTTTGGGCATCTTGAAGATATTGAACGATGAAACGGCCACCGGTATTGGAAATTCCCTCAATTCGATGTTCAGATTCTTCAATTAAAGTACTCCATGAGTCACGCTGAGGTTGGCTCAAGTCAATTTGAATAACACGTTTTTGCGGAGCGTTCAAATCGGTAAGTACCCAGAATTGGCTTCCGTCATTCCCGATAAAGTCATAGTCGGCATCAAAACCTGTGATTAATTCCTGAACGGTTGCTGTAGGATTTCTCAGGTCTTTGAAGAAAATTTGATTCTTCCTGTCTGAACCTTTCCAGACCGAGATGATGAGATAGTTGCCATCTTCGGTCACGAAGCCACCAAATCCCCATTCCTTTTGGTCCCGTCTTTCGTAAATCAATTCGTCATCTGTTTGTGGTGTGCCAATGCGATGGAAGTAGAGTTTTTGATAGTAGTTGGTTCCGGAGAATTCCTCTCCCTCCTTAGGGGCATCGTAGCGACTGTAATAGAAGCCCGAGTTATCATCGGCCCAGGATGCACTGGAAAACTTAGACCATTGAAGATGATCCTCTAATACTTCGCCGGTGTTTACATTCAGCACATGCCATTCTCTCCAATCTGAGCCTGCTGAGGAAACACTGTAAGCCAAAAGTTGTCCGTTGGGACTTGGAGAATAGGAAGATAATGCTTCCGTACCGTCTTCAGCCCATTGATTGGGGTCCAGCAGGACTCGTGCCTTTTGACCTAGCGACTTTGTTACGTACAGCACACTCTGATTCTGTAGCCCGTCGTTGTGAGAATAGAAGTAGTAATCGCCGCGTTTAAAAGGACGTCCAAATCGTTCGTAATTCCATAGCTTAGTGAGGCGATCGACGATGGGTTGTCGAGTGGGAATGGCACTCAGGTATTCAAAGGTGATGTCGTTTTGAGCCTGAACCCAGACAGCTGTTTCCTCCGATTCAGTATCCTCCAGCCAACGATATGGATCTTCAAGTGTGGTGCCATGATAGTCATCCGTGATATTGTCTCGGCGTGTGGACGGGTAAGTCAGATCGGTCATTTTACGTTTCCATAGAACAGAACGTTCGTTGGCTTGTCGAGTGTGAGTCTTTACGGGAGATTCGGCCTGTGTGACGCGAAGGGAGCAATCTAGGTTGGTGAGGACTAGTACCGAGCTGAACACTAAGAACCATTTGAATCGTTGGCTTTTCAGGCGATCAGTAAAACGAGAGTGACGGCGTAACATGGATTTATATTCGGGGAGGAGTAAGGAACGGTTAACTCACAATATACAACAGTTTCTTAGCGGGTGTGACAGCAAGGTGTCGTTAGCTTGGCACTTACATGTCAGTGGGCTAGTTAAATGGCAAGGACGCAATGATGAAGCTTGCTGCAGTTTTTCTATCGCATGTAAGGGAGAAGGGAATGTAACTAATGATTCATCATCTCACACCGATTACGGGTATTTTGTTATCAGCCATCGTTGGTATCCTCGTCGATCGTTATTTTCATCTTTCGCCAATCAGCTACATGGCTGGTTTCCTCGTCACGGCAATGGGATTGATTTTGAGCGGTGCACCATGGCTATCTTATGTAGGTGCCGGGCTTCAGAGATTTTTGGTTCGAGTAAATCTCTGGGGGGTAGTCGCCAGTATTTTCGCGATTTTACATTTTCTGGATTGGTGGTACGAGCCTGCTGATGCATTTCGTCGAGGGCTGAATACACAGACTCCGATGGTTGCGATGGTTGAATTACGAGAATTGCCTCAGATCATTCCGGCTAGAGCATACCATCCGTTACGAAGAGGTGAGAGTCATCCCCGAGTGAAAGCTCACATCGCTATTACTTCTGTGAGACAGAACCGAGACGGAACGCTTGTTTGGATTCCTGTAAGTGGCCAGGGAATACTTCTTTGTTCAGTTGCGAAAGTACCAGCCAGTCTGGTCAATCCTGAAAAGGCTGTGCAGCCAATCCATCAAATTGAAGATGATGAGCGAGTCGACTGGCAGCAGTTAACGATTGGAACACGTCTGTTAGTGCGTGGAATAGCGAGTCCGTTGCAATCGGAAAAAAACCCTGGGGGATGGAATGCTGCAGAGTACTACTGGGATACGCGACGCAGTTTTACTCTGCTAACCAGAGATCATCCAGAATCACTGCAGGTAATGGGGAGGAGAAGTGAGCCCTTCGAATGGATGCGGACGGAAACGATTCAATTCGCTCGTTACAACCTCCGGCAGCACTTGCGTCCGGATCAATTCAGGCTGGCGGCCGCTGTTTTGCTGGGAGATCGCTTTCGTCTTCAGCCAGAAGAGTTAGGGCAGTTTGCCAAAGGCGGAATCATTCATTTGATTGCGATATCTGGATTACACGTTGGTATCCTCGCTGCAGGACTCTTTCTGCCTCTACGGTGGATTTCCAGACATCGCGTCCTGCTTGCTTATCTTGGATTGTGTGTAATTTGGTTTTATGCGGTCATCGTCAATCTACGGCCACCTGTCGTGAGGGCATCGATTCTGGTGTCTGTCACGGTGCTGTCCAAAATATACTATCGGGAAAACCACCAAATCTATAGTCTGTCGGTCGCTGGGCTTCTGATATTGATTTGTAATCCTTCCACTCTGTTTAGTGTAGGGACGCAACTTTCTTTTATAGCTGTGGCCACGTTAATTACAGCTCAGCGATTCTGGACCTTTCAGCTGTCAAAACCAGCTAAATTATTACTGAGGAAGCACGGAGTGCCGTTGAAGCTCTATATCTATGGAGGTCAAGCGTTACGTTCAACGATGTTAGCCACGGCTGCCGTCGTGGTGGTGACGCTGCCTGTTACGGCATCCAACTTCCACGTGGTGAGTATTGCTGGGATCGTATTGAATACGATTTTGAGTGTTCCGGTTATTGTCGCCATTTTGAGTGGATTTCTGTTATGCCTGTTTGGCAGTATAACAATCTTGGGAGTCCTAATAGGAGCGTGTGCAAATAGAGCTTTTGCCTGTTTATGGATATGTAATGAGTGGTTCGTAGAGAATTTAAGTCTCGTCGTCTGGCTCGCAGGACCAACAACCGTTTGGACAGTGTCCTGTTATTTGATACTGTCGATGGCCACGGGAGTCATTCCTACGGCTAAACCATTTCGGGCCAAATTGAAATGGCTCCTGCTAGTTTGGATACTCGGAAGTACCGCATTATGGCCTCATCGAATCGGAGGCCGGACCAAGGTCGCCGACTTGCGACTGCAGTTTATCAATGTAGAACATGGGACGGCTGTCTTGATGGAGTTGCCGAATGGTGGAATTTGGCTTTATGACGCCGGTAGCCTGACGGATCATCAATTTGCGGGTCGTGAAATAGCGGAAGTTTTATGGAGTCGAGGGCATAGCCGGATCGATGGTATCTTTGTCTCTCATGCTGATCTGGATCATTTCAATGCGATTCCTTTCTTACTTGAGCGTTTTGGTTCCGCCCGAGTGATGTTAAGCGAGCCCATGCATCATAAATTATTTGGAGGATTGCTAAACCGCCGAGGGCCTGCCGAAGCATTTTTGGCGGACCAGTTATTGGAGTATGTTGAATCCATCGATTCACTTCAGGAAGGAAACTTGGTCCAAGTCGGATTGGGACAGTTTCAGATTTTGGGACCTCAGGCTGGCGAGCAATACGAATCGGATAATGATGCCAGTCTGGTACTGTTATTGAAATGCCAGGGAATTTCTGTCTTGTTGCCTGGCGATATTGAAGCACAAGGTATTGCCCAAGTGATGCAATTCCCACTGAACCCCTGCGATGTGGTGATGCTCCCGCACCATGGAAGCATTCATAGTAATCCGGATCAGTTCAGTCACTGGAGCCAACCTCGGTACGCGGTGGCCAGTACTGGTCACGCTGAATTGGCAAAGTGGGTACGAGAATGTTACCAGCCGGTAGTGACTGCCCGTCAGGGGGAAATCCTAATGACCAGCCAGCAAGGCTCGATAGTATTTCAACGAAGCAGGTCAGAAGCCCTTCTTCTGGTGGAACCCTAGATTCAATTTTTCTTTAGAGCCAGTCCTTAAGCAATTCACGTAGCTGAGTACGAGCTCGGTGCAGTCGACTCCGCACCGTCCCGATATTGATTTCCAACGCGTCGGCAATCATTTGATAATCAAGTTCTTCCAATTCCCGCAAGATGATGACCTGCTGCTGATCATCAGGGAGTTTTGCGATAGCTGCCTTTAACGCAAGCTGGAATTCACTACTTTCCAACCTGAGTTCTGCTGATTGGTCTGGGGCGGGGATCATCATCTGGGAGGTGTCGATTGAATCCGGGCGTTGTCGGCGTTGACGTGTCCGAGCAATATTGAAGCCTATGCGATAAATCCAAGTGAAGAAATGGCAATCGGATTTTAGAGAATCTAGTTTGCGGAAAACTTGAATGAAGGTTTCCTGAGTTACATCGAGCGCTTCCTCACTGCTTCCCGTGACCGGTAATAATGCTCGGTAAAGGCGGTTTTGGTACAACGTGATGAGTTGCACCAGCGCATCGGAATCTCCTTGTTTAGCAGATTGGACGAGGGTGACATCGGGGGGATCCGGATTCACGATGTTACTAAATCAATGGAGGATGAGGTTCCAAAATCCTGCGGACCATTATTACGATGCCGGATTACGGCAGCGGGTCGGTTTCGGATTGGCTTGTAGAATGGATCGAAAAAATAAGTCCGCGATGCGGTATCGATATTCCTACAGGGATATTGTTCACCAAATCGTTTGTTACTGTCAAACATTTGGTTGATGTTGAATTACTTGTCATGCCAATACAGATAAATCACAGATGTAATCTTCGACTTACATCCGGTATTTTCCCGTCATTCTTGCAGGAAAACGAGCTTAGTTGTGTTCGGGTTTACGTCAGTTTGAGCCCCGATCCAAGCAGGACACTTTTCTGAACATCCAGATCGTGCTGATAACTGAAGGGGAATTCGCGTTCGCCGTTCAGGACAGCAGCCAATTCTAAGAAGTCTCCGTCATACCTTCCCCCCAAGGCTGGTAATTCGACAAAGTGTGAGCCTTTGGGATGCTGTCCCGTGGCCGATTCTAAGGTAAGTTCCAACACTGGCTTTTCTAGGGGACGAAGAATGATCGTGCCCGTGTCACCGGTGACGATGAATTGACGTCGTCGAAAACCATCAACTTCCAGCATAGCTGATCGAATGGTGGCGGTTGCTTTCGGGTAGTCAAAGACGGCGAGCATGTTATCTGCCAATGCGTCTTTTTCAGGAAAGGTTGTACGCGGAAAGGCAGTGACTTTGTTCGGCGTGCCCATCGCCACATGTAGAGAGTCAATTAAATGGCAGCCTAACTCAAACATCGTACCGCCGGCATATTCGGCCAGTTGCTTTCGAGTGGCATCCCCGATCTTCTTACTAATGACTCCATCGACTCCAAAGACTTCACCAAGCAGGCCGTTGCGGATTGCCTGAAAGATGAATTGAAAACCTGGGTTGTATCGAAACATGTAGCCCATTTGTATGATTCGTTCCTGAGCTTTGGCCGTTTGGACTAATTTCTCGAAACCCGAATAATTCGTGCCGGCTGGTTTATCGAGATGGATGTGCATGCCTGCTTCTATACTGGCTTGAGCAGTCTCGATGAGATCTTTCACTTCAGTTTCAATACAGACTAATTGCAAGCCCTCGACATTCAGGAGTTGTTCTTGAGTCATCCTTGGAACACCGTTATAAGGTTCTGTCGCTTTGACTCGATTCCATTGCTGGTCATCAGGTTCGACAACGCCAATAAATTCATATAGTTCTGAGTACTTGCGAGCTGTGCCAATCTTTCCACTGGCATGCGCATGCTTCGTTCCAATCTGCCCGACTTTGATTTTTTGAGGCTTCTTAGCTGTGGCCTGGGATTCTGTCTGTGGCAAGGCGGCCATGGCGCCTAAGGTCGATACGAAGGAAATGAAGTTTCGTCTTGTACTCATGAAGTTAGTCCTGAAAAGCGAATGATGAATGGGTTAATACCCGACCGTAGCTCCGTCCTTGCGTGGTTCGGTGGCACCATGAAGGACACCATTTTTATGATCAATGAGAATTCCCTGATATCCCCCGAACCCCCCCACGCTTCGTCGTACCTTATGCCCTCGTGATTCGAGGTCTTCGACAATGGAGTCCGGGATGCCTGATTCCACTTCTACGATTCCCCGTCCATCTCCGGAGACACCTCTTGGAGTGGAACTCCCCAGATGCCGAATTCGGGCCAGATCACCGGCTTGCTGGACATTCATTCCGAAGTCCAGAAGATTGACCAGAATCTGAACATGGCCCTGAGGTTGCATATCTCCTCCCATGACTCCGAAAGAAAAGAATGGCTGATCGTCTTTGGTGACCATGGCAGGAATAATGGTGTGGAAGGGACGTTTGTGAGGATCCAGACGATTCAAGTGATTTTCGTCGAGTGAAAAGAGAGCACCACGGTTTTGGATCGCAAACCCAACTTCAGGTGGTGTTACTTTGGAACCAAAGCCGTGATAGATGCTTTGAATGAAGGAACAACAATTCCGATTCTTATCAACGACCGTTAAGTAAACGGTGTCACCTTGCTGTAATTTGGGATCACCGGCAGTCGTGTTTTGGTTGGCCTGTTGCATATCGATGAGCTGCCCGCGTTGCTTGGCATACTCTTTGGATATCAGGCTTGCTACGGGGACATCAACGACGTCGATATCGGCATAGTATTTCGCTCGATCTTCAAACGCTAATTTTTTGGCTTCGCTAAATAAGTGCAGCCAATCAGCCGAACCCGGTCCCATAGTTCTAACATCATAAGCTTCGATGAGATTGAGCATCTGTAATGCGGCAATCCCCTGACCGCTGGGTGGGAGCTCCCATACGTCGAATCCTCGATAATTCGTCGAAACCGGGTCGACCCAAGTCGCCTGGTGGTCTTCAAAATCCTGCAGGCTGAACAGCCCACCAATCTCTTCACTATAGGTAACGATTTCTTTTGCGATCCGGCCTCGGTAAAAAGCGTCAGCGCCTTGTTCGGCAATCAGCTGATAACTTGCAGCCAATTGAGGTAATCGGAATATCTCACCTGTTGAAGGAGGACGGTGGTCGTCAATTAAATATGTTTTTGCCGAGCCAGGGTATTGGGCGAGTGACGGAGCGGAGACTTTCCAGTAATGAGCAATGACTTCAGAAACGGGGAACCCTTCCCGGGCAGTGAGAATCGACGGTGCTAAGAGCTCTTTGAGAGCCATCGATCCAAAACGATCGTTAAGGGCCTGCCAGCCACTGACACATCCAGGAACTGACCAGGACAGAGGTCCAAACAGTGGAATTTGTTTATGTCCATGCTCAGCAAAATACTCCCGAGTGGCCTTATGGGGACTTCTCCCACTGGCGTTCAGACCAAAGAGTTTCTTTTGTTTGTTGTCCCAATAGATACAGAATAAGTCACCGCCAATTCCATTGCTCATTGGTTCCACAACTCCCAGCATCGCATTGACGGCAATTGCAGCATCGACCGCGTTACCTCCCGATTTCAAAACGTCCAATCCTGCCTGAGCGGCCAAAGGATGGCTTGTGGCCACCATGCCATTTTTTGCGATGACAACACTGCGACTTTGATTGGAGGGGGATACGGGGCGGTCATAGCCTGCCTGACGAGTGGTATCTTGAGCTTGAGCGTCTAATACTGGTTCGGTCATAAGTGTGATGATTGCGAGTAGAAGGTGAGCAATTGGAAGCCGTGATCGAAAGAGCATGGTGAAGATGCTTACTGAAAATTGCATGGGTTGTTTGTTGGGGTTCGAGTAAGATAAAGCGAAACCACTTCATCGTTCGATGTCTTTAGATTACCAAACTAAAAAGCTCCCTTCATGAACATTGTGATCAAAAGCCTCTCGGTTTCGGCTGTTACTTTCATTTGCCTTCAAGTCGGCTTGCCCGCGTTGACCGCTGCGTCGAAACGCGTCGTTGCTTCTACCCAAGCGGTTTCTAAAGCTCTGCCTTTGATAATGAAAAGTGCCGAAGATTATGTGGAGCAAAAATCTTGTTTTACTTGTCATCACCAGTCCTTACCGGTTACCGCCGTAGTTCGAGCGAAGAGTATTGGTTTCGAAGTAGATAGAAAGTGGTTGGAAACCCAACGCAAGTTCACAGCGGACTTCTTTTTGTCTCGGAGAAAAGAGCTGAGTAAAGGGAAGGGTGTTCCGGGAGGAGCGTTTACTGCGGGATATGCACTTGCGCAGTTCATCAGTACCTCTCACGCCACGGCAGTTGAGGACGTGAATCAAGTACCACGATTGCCAGGGACGGACGAGTTATTGGAGTATCTACTTCAAATCTATAATCCAGAACGGCCGTGGAAAATAAATACCATTCGGCCACCCTTGGAGTCGAGTGACTTTACAGCGACTGGATTGGCCGTTGCCGCATTAGGGACGTATGAGCCCGAGCAATTGATGCAACGCATGAAAGAAATACGGCATTGGTATGGCCAGACACAAGCAAAGACGACCGAAGATCGAGCATTCCAAGCGATGGGCTGGTATTGGTTGATTCATTCGGAATATGCTTTTCATGCACAACGATCATTGCCTACGGAGGGAAGAAATCGTCCGGGGGAAGTTCAGATGCCTGATACACAAGCGGATGCTGAGCGTATGATGGAATTCATAGCAGGATTACGTGATCGGCAGCGCGAAGATGGAGGTTGGGGACAAACCGACCAGATGGAGAGTGACGCTTATGCAACCGGCCTCGTATTGACTTCATTATTGATGGTTAAACCCTCTCTTTACCGGGAAAAATGGGTCGAAAAAGGGGTTCAGTACCTGATTAAGAATCAGGAATCCGACGGATCCTGGCTGGTAAATACTCGTAGTAAACCCATTCAGGAATACTTCGAATCTGGATTTCCACATGGCGAGGACCAATTTATCTCGATTGCCGCTTCCTGCTGGAGTGTCATCGCATTAAGTCAATTCGTGGAATCCCACGAGTTTGAGGATAACTAAGCTGATTTCGGGCAGTTTTCTAACGGATATTCATATATTAGAAGTGCTTATACCCACTTGCATATCCCCTTGTTAGTGGTAGATTTAATGGATTAAAGACGCTCCGTAATAGTTTACGGGCTGAGTATTGGTCCCTCCTTACGGGATTGTCCCTGACAAGGCTTCATTAGTTAGCGGTTGCAGGGCAGTTTGGTTTGGAACAGTCGCTCGATGGCTGCTCAACGGTTGGGCAGGGTATCGGCAAAGAAAGTAGTAACACCTATGACAATTACAAGAGAACGCAAGCAGGAACTAATCGGCGAGTATAAAAATTCGGACGGCGATACCGGTTCACCGGAAGTTCAAATTGCAATCTTGACTACACGCATCAATAACCTGACTGAGCACATGCGGTCGCATAAGAAAGATTACGCATGTCGTCGTGGGCTTCTGGCACTTGTTAGCCGCCGTCGCCGGTTGTTGGACTACTTAAGAAAGATCGATCCTCAGCGATACCTCGATATCATCGGTAAGTTAGGCATTCGAAAGTAACACTTCGAAGGCCTTCAGGCCGCTTCAGATTGTCCTTGGTTTTTACCAGGGACAATCTTATATAGGGAGCGAATATCTCCCCGAATCACGTTGTTAACGCTTTGGTTCTTGTTGGTATGTGGCTTTTTACCTACAGCAATCAGACCAACAGCTGTCCGAGTCGTTGGTGACGCAAGAGTATTTTTGGAAAGAAGTAAGTAAGAATTTTGCCTCATGACTGAGGTAGGTAGGAATTTGTAGGTTAGAGAAAGAATTGTACGAATGGAAAAGGTACGAGTAGAAAGAGAAATTGGAGGCCAGACGTTTTCGTTAGAAACTGGCTTCATTGCTAAGCAAGCCGGAGCATGTGTTCTGGCTCAATTCGGTGATACCGTTGTACTCAATGCAGTTACTTCGGGATCCCCACGGGAAGGAATTGACTTCTTCCCTTTGATGTGTGATTACCGTGAGCGATTTGCTGCTGCCGGGAAATTCCCAGGTGGCTTTTTGAAGCGTGAAGGTCGTCCATCGACAAAAGATACATTAACGTCTCGATTAACCGACCGGCCAATTCGTCCGTTGTTCCCTAAGGGATTTAAGGATGAAGTTATGTGTCAGTCGACAGTGGTTGCCAGTGATGGTTTAAATGATGGTGACGTCATTGCCATGAATGGTATTGCCGCAGCACTTCACATCTCTCCATTGCCGTTTGACGGACCGATTGCCTCGGTTCGCGTGGGACGTATTGATGGTCAGTTAGTGACATTCCCAACCGTGGAAGACCTGGAAGAGAGCGATCTGGATATGATCGTTTCCGGTAGTCTGGAAGAAATCCTGATGATTGAAGGATTTGCCCGTGAAATGCCGGAAGACGAAATGGTGGAAGCCATTCTCTACGCTCACGAAGGAATTAAAGCGGTCTGTGAATTACAGAACGAGTTGCATGCGAAATGTAATGTCGTGAAGCAGGATTTTGTTGAACCGGAAGATGATGGTTTGGCAGATATTCTGATCGGTAAATACGCAGATGAATTCAAGGCAGCTCAGCTTACAGAAGGAAAGCAAAACCGAGCGGATGCAGTGAATGTAGTCAAAGCCAAGATCAAGGAAGAGATGATTCCTGATCCTGAAGCTGAAGACGCGATCTGCTCGAAAGCTCTGGGAGCAGCACTTTACAAGCTGGAAAGCAATGTGATTCGTCAGCTAATCATCGAAGGGACTCGTCCTGACGGTCGTTCGCATGATGAACTGCGAAATATTGAATGCTATGTGGATGTACTTCCACGTGTGCATGGTTCGGCAGTCTTCCAACGCGGTGAAACACAGGCTTTAGTCACCGTGACACTGGGGACGAGCAAAGACGAACAGCGAGTAGATGGTATTACCGATAACTACTCCAAGAAATTCATGCTGGATTACAACTTCCCTGGTTACAGTGTTGGTGAAGCTAAGCCAAACCGAGGACCAGGACGTCGTGAAATCGGTCATGGAATGTTGGCTGAACGTAGTGTGAAAGCTGTTCTGCCTGATCCAGAGGATTTCCCTTACACCATTCGAGTAATCTCAGATATCACCGAATCCAACGGGTCATCGTCTCAGGCTTCTGTCTGTGGAGCGACACTCGGTCTCATGGCCGCTGGTGTACCAATCAAGAATCCTGTTGCAGGAATCTCGATCGGTTTGGTTCAGGAAGGCGATCAAAATATTCTCTTGACTGACATTCAAGGTGCAGAAGATCACTTTGGTGACATGGACTTTAAGGTTGCTGGAACGCAAAAGGGTATCACTGGTATTCAGTTGGACTTGAAAATCAATGGTATTAGCGAACAGGTTATTCGTGATTCACTGGTTCAAGCGAAAGATGCTCGTATCCAGATCATGCGTGAGATGATTCGCACCATCGAACGTCCTCGTGCGGAGACTTCCGAGCACGCACCTCGATTGATTCGAGTCAATATTGCATCCGATAAGATCGGTGCTCTGATCGGCCCTGGCGGAAAGAACATTCGCCACATTCAGGAATCTACCGGAACCGTTGTTGAGGTAGATGATGATGGTGTAGTTACGATCGCTTCAACGAATGCGGAATGGGCGGAAGAAGCTCGATCGCTTGTCGAGGCCTATACAGCCACCGTTCAGGTCGGCAAGATCTACGAAGGCTCGATTAGTAGCATCAAAGACTTTGGTATCTTTGTTGAAATCCTACCTGGTCGCGATGGATTGTGTCATATCAGTGAATTGTCAGAACATTACATTTCCGATATTTCGAAGGCTGTCAACGAAGGTGACGTCGTCAAGGTGAAATGTATTGGAGTGGACGATCACGACCGAGTTAAACTTAGCCGTAAAGCGGCATTGGAAGAACTTGGTGAAGAGGATGATTGGGAACCACAGGAACGCTCTGAAAACGATGGTGAGCGACGTGAGCGTCGTCCACGACGTGATGGCGATCGTCGCGGTGGTGGTGGCGGACGTCGCCGCCGACGTGACTAGAGGCTTTCCTGGTTACTCTGGGGTTTCTGCCTTCAGTACGTAAGTACTTAGACAAGGGGCCGAGAGACTCGGAGCACCTGCTCCACATCCCAATGGTTAGACCTACAGCCGGTCGTCCTAAGCTCTTCGAGCAGTCAGGTCGATCGGCTGTTTTTATTCAGCACACGACTCAAAACCGATAGCAAAAAGGCTCTTCCAATTGTTGGTTGCAGGCTAAAATAAAGGTTTGAGCGGTTTAAGTGCGGGGCGTATCTGAGCCGGGTGCGAGCGTGCTAATGACACAGACAGTGCATGACGAGTTTTTTATGGTGGATCGCGAAGTAGAACGTTGGCAGCAACGAGCTCAATTGCTTGAAAAGCAATATGCTGAGCTTGCGCAAATTGCTGGTTCGCTTGCCCATGAAATCAAAAATCCACTGTCTGTGATCCGAATGAATATGGAGTTGGTGGAGGAAGATCTCGAGGAGAGTGAAACTCCCCGAGAGCGTCGCGTCTGGACAAAACTGCAAACGGTTCATGCGCAGTGTCAGAGGCTTGAAAAATTACTCAATGACTTTATGAAATTCGCCCGTTTAAGGGAGCTCGATCTGGAGATTGGCTCGCTCAATAAACAGGTCGCGATGGTGCTGGATATGTATGAAGCTCAGGCACAATCGCAGGGAGTACAAATCAATCGTTATCTGGATCCCGAGTTGCCGGCGATGCAATTGGAACCGGAGACGCTACAAGCCGCTATGGTCAATCTGGTGAAAAATGCCATGGAATCGATGGAAGAAGGTGGTGAATTAACCGTCATTACCCGAGTCACTCCGGTTGGAATTGCGATGGACTTAATTGATACCGGTTGTGGTATGAGTGAAAATACTGCCCTGAATATGTTCAGTGCTTTCTACACTACAAAGCCGGCCGGATCAGGCTTAGGGTTGCCAATGGCAAGGAAGGTGGTTCAGGCTCATGGTGGTCGAATCGATGTGCAAAGTCAGGAATCGCAGGGTACTAAATTTACGTTGGAATTCCCTACGCCGGCACGTCTGGATTCGTCGGAGAACAAATGACAGGATTGGAAGCAGAGGGATTTAAATTGACTGAATCAACAGACATACCCGGATTGAGTGCCGGTGAGGTTCGCGTTCTGGTGGTGGATAATGATCCACCTCTGGCGACTGCGATGGTGGAAAGTCTGGAGTCGGTTGGCTATGACATCAGTATGGCAACGTCCGGGCCGGAAGGCCTGAAAATGATTCAGCAGAATCAGTATGATATCGTCATCACCGATTTGATGATGAACGACGTGGATGGCATGGGGATTTTAGAGAACACTGTCCAACTGTTACCCAATGCAGAAGTGATTATGGTGACCGGGCATGCCACTGTTCCACGGGCAGTCGAAGCCATGCAGCTTGGTGCCTATAACTTTCTAGAAAAACCAATTACTCCAAAGCGATTACGAGCAATTACAGCTCGGGCTGTCGAATCGGTGGCGTTACGAAGATGTAATGAGGAATTGCAGCAACGTCTCGATGAGAAGTTCGGATTCGACGGGATTATCTACGCCAGCGATAAAATGAAATCGGTGATCGACCGTCTTAAACGGATTGCACCAACCGATGCCACCGTCCTGATTACAGGCGAAAGTGGTACAGGGAAGGAATTGATTGCGCAGGCAATTCACCAAAACTCTCCGCGAAAAGGTAAGCGACTTGTCCCACTGAATTGTGCGGCCGTTGCTGAAAACTTAGTGGAAAGCGAGTTGTTTGGGCACGTCAAAGGAGCATTCACAGATGCTCATTCGGATCGCGTAGGAGCATTCGAATACGCAGATGGTGGGACTATCTTTCTAGATGAGATTGGCGACATGCCACTGGCCACTCAGACTAAGCTACTTCGAGTTCTGGAAGAGAGCCGTATAACGCGTGTTGGCGATAACGACCCTATGGACGTTAATGTTCGGGTTGTATCGGCCACGAATCTCGTGCTTGAAGAAGCGGTGGAAAACAATGAATTCAGGAACGACCTTTATTACCGTTTGAAAGTGGTGACCATTGAATTGCCGGCGTTGCGGCAGCGACGCGATGATATTGTTCCACTGGTGGATCACTTTCGAAAACAATGTAACCAACGACACAAAAAAAACGTAACCGCGGTATCACCGGCTGTGACTCGCAGATTCTTCGCTTATGACTGGCCGGGTAATATTCGGCAGTTGAGGAACATCGTGGAAAGTATGGTTGTCTTAGATATGGACGGTATTCTGGATGTGGATGACCTTCCTCCGGATTTCGAAGTAAGTAATGATGAATTGCCGACCAATTCACTCGGGCCAGTCGATTTGGTCGGACAGCCAATGGCTCAGATAGAAAAATGGGCTTATCAACAAACCTTGGCACTTACTAATGGAAATCGGGAGGAAGCAGCCGGTATACTGGGAGTAGGTGCTCGAACGGTTTACCGAAAACTCAAGGAATACGAACTGTAATTTAGTATTACAAATACTAACCCAATGGATGGGAATTAGCATGGCAAGGATTGCACAACTTTCGACAAGTATTATCAATAAGATCGCCGCCGGTGAAGTCATCGAGCGTCCGGCGAGTGTCGTAAAAGAGCTTGTTGAAAACTCAGTAGACGCTGGTGCAACTCGAATTGATGTTACGGTCGAGGATGGTGGCAGCGCGCTTATTCGTATTGTGGATAACGGATCGGGGATTGATCCGGATCAAATTGAGTTAGCCGTCGATAGTCATGCCACCAGTAAAATAACGACTGCGGATGATTTGTTTTCCGTTGCTTCCATGGGGTTTCGGGGCGAGGCTTTGGCATCTATTTCTGAAGTCAGCAGTATGATCATCCGCAGTCGCACGCCAGATCATGATTCGGGGATGTTGTTCGAAATTCATGGAGGAAAGAGGCAGGCCCCGGAGCCGACTGGTTGTCCTGTTGGTACGATGATCGAAGTTCGCAATCTCTTCTTTAACACACCGGTACGCAGGAAATATCTTAAAACGGCCCAGACAGAGATGGGGCACATCACCGAAGCCTTTACTCGGATTGCATTGGTTCACCCTCACATCCACTTCAGCCTCAAACACAATGATCGTATGAAGCACGATCTTCCCGCTGTGGACCATTGGAAAGATCGTATCGCACATTTTTATGGACGTGATTTAGCCGAAGGACTGATTTGGGTGGAAAGTCAGGATGACGAAGTATCGGTATCCGGATATGTAGCCGACCCTTCTTTCTTTCGCTCGAACACCAGAATGCAATATCTGTTTCTGAACAATCGGCACATACGAGACCGTAGTTTGCAGCATGCGTTGGGCGAAGCCTATCGCGGCCTTCTGCTTCACGGCCGTTACCCGATCGTCTTTCTGCGAATGGATATGCCACCGGAAATGGTGGATGTCAATGTACACCCCACCAAATTAGAAGTCCGGTTTCAGGACGGGCGTCGGCTATATAGTCAGCTATTGAGTACGATCCGCAACAAGTTTCTGACGACCGATCTCACTGCTCGTGTACGAGAAAAGCAGGCCGCAGACACCTCTTCTTCGGTGGGTACGGCTCCTGAACAAACACAACGGATGGATTTCCAATTTGGTACGTCTCAGGTAAATCCCGCATTGATTGGACAACGACAAGGCCAAACTCCAGGTTATACGGGGAGCAGTGCTTTACCGGAGAGTTTTCAGCGTGCATTAGACCCGTCCAGTTTGGAGGATGGCAGCGGGTTGACGCCCAAAGTTGGATTCGACAAGCCGGTCGAAGAAGTAGCCCCGTGGGATGCCGACGGTATCGATGTCCGGACAGCGGGGCAGACCAGATTGGGAATACAAATCCATAATCGCTATCTGGTTACCGAGGACGAACGAGGAATGGTTGTGATTGACCAGCATGCTTTGCACGAAAGAATTCTCTACGAACAATTTCGTGCGAAAGCAATGGAAGGTTCTCTTGAGACACAGCGGTTGTTGGTACCCGAGCCTGTAACGTTGACACCTGCGGAGGCTGCTGTAATCCTCGACAATCAAGAAGAGTTGAAGAAACTGGCAATTGAAGTCGAGCCTTTTGGTGGAGATACCGTATTAGTTTCGAGTTACCCAGCCATGTTGCGGCGATTAAAGATTGAAGAAATGATACGGCAGTTAGTCGATGTTTTGCTTTCTGGTAAGCAGTCGCCTGATAAACGGGATGTACTGGAGGATCTGCTGGCCAAGATGTCTTGTAAAGCTGCTGTCAAAGCTGGTGATCCTCTGACGACTGAAGAGATTAAATCACTCTTAGAGCTTCGCGACCTTTGTCAAGACTCTCACCACTGCCCCCATGGCCGTCCCTCCGCACTGGTATTCTCCCGTGATGAACTCGACAAACGATTTCAACGTACAGGTATCTAACGAACACTAGTAACTCATAGATGCTGGTCAGATCTCCCCAATGGAATTCATCGACGTGGTGTCATGACTTTCATGGCTTCCGGAACGGCATAAGCACTGTCGAGTCCATATGCCTGCCAGTAAATCACGCAGTTGATATTTCTAGTCTGAAACATCTCAAAATCCTGATAGCTGATGTCACAGTTACGGACGATGATTTCCCGCAGGTTGGCCATAGACGAAAGTTGCTCCAGATTGCTCCGGTTCAATGAAGAGCTTGAAAGATTGAGATGAGTGATGGGTAATTGAGCTAACTTCTGAAATCCCTCCGATTCCAATTGGACTCCAATGAGCTGAAGGCTGGTAAGTGCGTGTAGCGATTGAAGGTTTTCGATTCCCCAGGTTGTAACAGGACAGTGTGAGAGATCAAGGTACGAAAGTCCTGATGGCATAGCAAGTTTCGAAAGATGCTCGCCGCTGAGATTAGTTCGGTAGAGGATTAGATGTTCCAACGCCATGCAGTTGTTTAAAGCAGGTAGCCAGTCATCCTGAAGATTCGATTCGGCTAAATTCAGAGTCGTGAGAGTCTCTATGTTTGAAATAGACTGGAGTACCTCTGCGTTGAGCGACATTGCCTGCAAACTTAATGATTCGAGTGGTAATGCCGGTAAGGTTTGGGCTAAAGCGGCAGCGGAGCATTGAGTTTGCCCGAGATCGAGTTGCTGACAGTTTTTGCTCTGAATAATCAATTCAAGACCTGCGTCTGAGATCACTGTGCTATTGAGGTTTAGCTGGCGAACATCAAGTGTTTCCATAAAGGCGAGATCTTTGTTCGTGATCGTTGATTGTGATAAATCCAAAGTCAATGGTTGCCGAGTGGAGAGTTCACGAAGTTGGTTCAACTCATTCTTTCCCAGCTCGCATCCGCTGACTGCCAGATGGCTTAACTGCTTTAGTTTCTTGAATTCCTGAAGCCCTATAAACGAAACCTGAGTGTTGTTGAGATGGATCGTTCGCAGTTTTTCATGGTTTTTCAACTTACTTAAGGTGACGTCGTCGACCGGGGAATAATCAAAGATGATTTCTTGCAGGAGTGGGAGTTCGGTTAATAGGTGCGCGTTGGCGTTGTCCCAACTTGGATTATTGCTGAGCGTCAGGGAATCGAGTCCTTTAGCTTGCGTAAGATATTTGAGTCCACTTCCGGAGAAGTGTAGTGATTGTAACTGCAGAGATTGGAGTTTGGTAAGGGAGTGGAGAGGGGACAGATCGTTGTCTGTGAATGTTCCATGCCGAATCGTCAGGTGTCTTAAATTGGATAGAGTCCCAAGAAGTTCAAATGTCGTTCTATCCGTCAGTCCCTGGGCATCCAGAGTTATTTCAGTAATGGTGGAGTCATCGTCCTCCGTTAGGAACGTGATCAAGGGACCAAACTTTCCTTCGAGTTGATGGCGGGCTGAGTGCCTGGATTGTTCCGGGCCGGTGGAAATTCGAATGAAGATCAGGGCAAGCAGACTACAGGCCAGTAGACTGACTGGAATGACAAGGTTTTGCTTCATGTTGTCTTCGCCGAATGAATGAAAGTTGGAGTACCAACAGGATATATATTAAAAACCTCGGCGTAGTACCAATGCAATTCTTAGATGTAATTTATATTGCTGGGGTATTGGCTTTGAAGCCTTTGAAAGTCGTTACTTATTCTGGTGATTCACGGTTAGCATTGCCGAGGTTATAACAGAGTAAGGGCGGGTAGTAGAACCATCAAATATTCTTTATATGTGTTGAGGTAGACTTCGTTGAGTGATCAGGTAGGATCGGTCATTTGTGTAAGTATCGGTCGCGGTAGGCATAAACACATGATCGCAGAACATAAGCATTTGGCTGAAAATGGCGCCCGGTTAGTGGAATTACGGCTGGATTATATTCGACGAGCCGTCACGCTTAGGCGTCTATTAAAGAACAGGCAATCCCTCGTTGTAGCGACCTGCCGGAGACCACAGGACGGTGGTAAATGGCAAGGGACGGAAGCCGAGCGAGTGATGTTGCTACGGTCTGCCATTGTCGAAGGCGCTGATTACGTTGACTTAGAAGAAGAAATTGCTGACGAGATTCCTCGCTATGGTGATACCAAACGTATTATCAGCATGCATGATTTTGATGAGACTCCGCAGAATCTTGAAGAGATTCATGCACGACTGGCTAGTAAAGATGCAGACATCGTCAAAATTGCCTGTATGGCTAACTCACCTCATGATGTGACACGAATCCTGAGGCTCATTGAAAACAGCGAGATCCCCACGGTTGGTATCTGTATGGGGGATATGGGGATGCCCAGCCGTATTCTGGCCGGAAAGTTTGGATCTCCCTTCTCATTTGCCACATTTCATCATGAGCGAACGATCGCTCCCGGCCAGCTTAGCTTTCAGGATATGACGGATGTCTATCGATACGAATCGATCGATCAGGATACAGAGGTCTTTGGTGTGATTGCCGATCCTGTGGCTCATAGTATGAGTCCAGTAATTCACAATGCTGGATTTGAATCTATGGATATGAACCGAGTTTATCTTCCATTTCGGATTCCAAAAGACCATCTCAACCAATTCATTGATGATGCTCCAGGTTTGGGAATCCGGGGCTTGAGTGTGACGATTCCTCATAAACAAGAGGTCATGGCATCCTTAACGAAGATCGAGTCGGGAGCAAAAAAAATTGGCGCGGTTAATACAGTTATATTCGACGACGGTGAAATCGTTGGCTACAACACCGACTTGTATGGAGCGATGGTTAGTCTGGCTGAAGCTGCTGGAGAGGACCCCGATTCTCAATGGCTGAAAGGGAAACGGGTGTTGTTGCTGGGAGCCGGAGGAGTGGCTCGTGCGATCGGCGTAGGTGTGAAGGACCGCGGAGCTGAATTGCTTGTCACATCGCGTACCTACGAACGTGCCATTGAACTTTCCACCAAACTTGAGGGTGAGGCCATTGTCTGGGAAGAACGGCATTCCGCGAATGCAGACGTGCTGATTAACTGTACTCCCGTTGGCATGCACCCCAAAATGAATGACACTCCGTTTGAAGAAGCAGGGTTAACCCGTGGCATGATCGTCTTTGATACGATTTACAATCCGGAGCAGACTCTGTTAATTAAGCAGGCCAGAAAGCATGAATGCCGGACCGTCACTGGGGTGGAGATGTTCGTGCGTCAGGCAGAATTACAATTCAAACTGTTTACTAGTGAAGATGCGCCGCTGGATGTAATGCGAGAGACATTTAGACGTACTATTTCATCAGCCAACTATTGATTTATTCCGGCCAATGTCGAGGGGCAATCGTATGCCTAATATTTTCTTAACTGGTTATCGCGCCACTGGAAAAACGTCGGTGGCTCAGCTTGTGGCCGATCAATTGGGGCTGGAAGCGATCGATGCGGATGTGTTCCTGGAAAGTGAAGCCCGTATGACGATTGCCGAAATCTTTGAAGCTGAGGGAGAACAGGGGTTTCGTGAACGTGAATCCAGCGTGGTTCACCAACTCGCTCAACGAGACGAATTGGTTGTGGCACTAGGCGGAGGGGCAATTGTGCGTGAGGAAAACCGTCGGGCAATACAAGGCAGGGGGGTAACGGTCTGGCTAACAGCAAGCCCTGAAATAATCTTCGACCGTATGTCGACTGATCCCCTAACCGGAAAACGTCGTCCAAATCTAACAGCGACCGGAGGCTTACAGGAAATCCAGCAGTTGTTGGAACAACGAAATCCTCTGTATCAGGAGGTTGCTGATTTTTCAGTGGACACTGAGCAGATGACACCTGCAGAAGTGGCTGGAGAGATTATCGCAAAATTGCGTGATTAGCGGATGAGCTTTTCTTTGACTAACCGCCAGGCAAACAGCATGCCGCCCATTGCTGATAAACCGGCCATGAGGACGAATGGCAATGCATCGATGTATTGAAATAAGGCAATCGATGTGCGAGCCCAAATGGATTCCCAGAATAGTACAACGAGGATGGCCGCTAAACTGAGGTAGGGGCCGAACGCCATTTCATTTTCGCGTCGAGTAATGGCTTGGATCAGTCCGATGATGACGCCTGCAAAGGGAGCTAGGAAAAAGGTAATGATGACTGCCTGCCAACCAAGGAAGGCACCTATCATCGCCATCAGTGTCACATCCCCAAATCCCATGGCTTCTTGCCGTAAGGCGACCTGCCCGATAATCCGTACGCTCCACACCAAAACCAAACCGGCTGTCATGCCAAGAATGGCACTGAAAAGGCTTTCCCATTGAATGGGAGTTCCCCATTTCCATACGAAATAGAGTAAGGCCCAACTTAGAATCGAACTGCCGGCGATTACCGTCGTAACCGTGAACGGTCTTCGTCTTCGTTTTTCCCCAGGTGGAAGTGATTTTCGGCGAGGTCGTATCACACTGGCGAGCATCAACGAGATTCCTCTTTTAACTCCCCACCGCAACGTACAGAGCTTAGGCATACTTGCTAGACCCCAAAATCCCATCATTCCCATCGCATACAACAAAGTTCGCGGCTGCTCGGCCCAGATAAACCAATCTTTGGGAGAATGGGCGTGGAGATATACGAGATGGTCGGCTTGTAATTGTTCGGTATCTAGTAACCTTCCTTCGGGGAGGAATGCAGCCAGTACTAACGCGAGGAGCGTTCCGGAGACAGTAATTTCATCGGGAATCATCCGTTCGTCAAAGTCGACGAACGTAGCGATACAGAGTAGGGTGGCCATCGTTAAGTAGGGGATACACTGTTGCCAAAGAAAGCCCTCAGGTAGGGGAGCGGAAGTATGTTCACCGATCCCTGCGAAATGGGAATAGCTATAGCCAAAGAACAATGCCATGCCGATTTCGATCCACATCGGACGGACCCAAAAACGATAACCATGCTGACGGGTTTCAGATTTCATCTGTAACCAGCCGGTGACCGGTATACGGGTAGCCCAGGATCGAATTGAGACTTCTTCAGGCATCGGTCCCCAGGGGCTAATACGCCGTTTGTTCCAGGCGAGATTGTAAATGCCCCAATTTACGAACATCCCCAGAAAGGCACCGGCGATCATCACTGTCAGGCATGTACTCCAACTGAACATGAGAGACTCAGGTGCTTTCGATTGAGGTGAAGATGGGACAGGGAAAACTTAGTAGGTTTCGGGAGACACAATCAACTCAATACGTTGATTGGCTTCACGTCCCTGTTCTGATGCCGTGGAATAGCGAGGATGATTGTTACCCTTGGATGCCAGTGAAAGCTGATTCGCAGGTAGTTGAGTCATCCCCACAAGATAATTGTATAGTGCTGTGACTTGTTGGATAGCCTGTTGATGATCGTCATGAGGTGTCAGGCCGGATGCGGCATGGGCTTCGAGAGTTATTTGCTGATTGGGATATTGTTGTTTGACGGCAGCTCCCACGCGATCGAGCAGCGTCTTTCCGTCATTACTAATCGTCGCCGTATTGGCATTAAAGAGTTGAGCACGTGGCAATTCAATACGAACCATGTTTTTGTCGCGTCCGACAACAACTCCTTCGATACTAACGGTATCGAGCGTTGTTGCTTGCCCAGCACTGTCGGCTGATAGGTCGATACCCGCTTGATTGGCCAGCTTGGCATTGGCATCTTTTAATTGCTCTTTTACCAAATCTAATTCGCCAACGGTTACCCGAAATTGCTGGCGTGCTTTAGCCAATTCGGCATGGAGTGACTCGTTGTCAGCAGAGAGTTTATCGATGTTGGAGCCGCTATCTGCTGGGTTGGCTTCTGCCGTTGTGCCAGCACTTGGGTTGGAGGCCTCATCTGTGCCGCGTTGTCCCCAAGTAAACTTTCCATCAGGGCCGATGGGGCCCGACTGGCAACCGCACAACAGGATGATTAATCCTAGAAGTAATCCCGGAAGCGAAATTCGGTACAAAGTGTTCATCTTTTAAGCGATATAGTGCAAACGACGAAGGCAACAATACGGGGGAAATAGTATCAAAACAGACGTTTACTGGGGAATAGCAGTGCAGGTGTTGGAATAAAGCCAAACTGTTGCTTGACACTAGTATTCTGTGACCTACGATTGAGTATTGTCCTCAAACCCCACTCTTTTCGGATGAAAATGATGAGATTTATGTCTTACTACAGTATTTGCGACTGTCTCTGTTGTTGCTGTTCCAAGTAACAATTGCGCTTTTATATGCTTGTAGTATGCTCTTTTACCCATCTCTCTTTTCTATTAATCATTCGAAATGTCATCACGAGAAAACAAACAACAACTGCCCGGTTTGACCAATCAGATCATCAATACCTATGAAGATCTGGGGACGATCAACCATTTGGATCATATTCCGCTTCCGCAGCTTGATAAGATCATCGAGATTCTTAACGACTTCAAAGAAGTTTTATACCCAGGCTATCGACGTCGTCAGGGGTTACATGGAGGCAATGTTTCCTATTACGTGGGGAATCTTGTCGACCGGATATTCAACGAATTATCCACACAGATCGCCCGTGCATTGCAACACGAAGATGTGGTCTTCGAATCTCGCGGTGAATGGTATTCATATCTGGAGCAGGGAGAGCAACTAACGTTGAAGTTGCTGGAACGATTGCCTGAGATCAGACGTGTACTGGCAACGGATGTACAAGCTGCCTATGACGGTGATCCGGCTTGCAAGAGTTTGGACGAAGTAATCTTTTGCTATCCCGGACTGGATGCCATTACTGTCCATCGTATTGCCCATGAATTGTATCTGCTAAACGTTCCCTTTATTCCTCGCATGATGGCCGAATGGTCCCATAAAGAGACGGGAATAGATATCCACCCGGGAGCGACGATTGGCGAGTCATTTTTCATCGACCATGGGACAGGCGTAGTAATCGGGGAAACGACTGTGATAGGTAAACAGGTAAAACTCTATCAGGGGGTTACTCTGGGGGCCTTGAGTTTCCCCACCGATTCAGATGGGAATATTATCCGTACTATGAAACGGCATCCTACGATTGATGACCGCGTGGTAGTTTATGCTTCCGCAACAATTCTGGGTGGAGAAACGATCGTCGGACATGATAGTGTGATCGGTTCCAGCGTTTGGCTGACACGTAGTGTGCAGCCCCATACCACTGTGACGCTGGAAAAGCCTAAACTCAGAATGCGGGCCGACAGTAAAGAAGCGGTTACCAACGATTCGTCGTTTGAAATATAGTGCTCAGTTTACTCGTTAGCCAATGCAATGGCTTCGGGCAGATGAATGACGCCATCATACAGACTACGGCCGATGATCGCACCGTCTAGTCCTGCGTCACGAAGCTGTCTTACGTCTTCTAAGGTTGTGACTCCACCTGATGCGATGACCGGAATTGAGGTGGCTTGTTTCATTTCAGCCATTCCTGCAACATTAGCTCCTTGCATCATTCCATCCCGAGCGATATCGGTATAGATAATCGCAGCAACCGGCTGGCCGGCGAATTGTTGGGCCAGACTGATCGCCGTGGTTTCGCTCGTCTCCAGCCACCCATCTGTGGCGACCATGCCATCCCTGGCATCGATTCCCAAAGCTAGTTGATGGGGGAATTTTTCCACCATGGATGAGAACCAATCGGGTTCCTTTAAGGCTTTCGTTCCTACAATCAGGCGGCTCACACCAAGCCCAAGAAGTAATTCAATCGTGGATTCTTCTCGGACTCCTCCCCCCAACTGACAAGGCACATCAATTGCCTCGACAATGCTGCGAACAGCATCCTGATTGATCCATAACCCGTCACGTGCTCCATCCAAATCAACTAAATGCATGCACTCGGCGCCCTGAGAACACCATTGGCTAGCCATACCGCCTGGGTCTTCTCCGAAAATAGTCTCCTGATTGTAATCGCCTTGTTTAAGGCGAACACAATTACCACCACGGAGGTCGATGGCTGGCCATATCTTCATAGATGTTATCTTTCTTGAGACGTGCTAGAGGTGTTAGGAGCGGAGAGCTGGGGGAATGAATACGAATCTACAATGAACCGAAGTTCTTTAATACATGAATGCCAGCGGATTGACTTTTTTCAGGGTGAAATTGAGTGGCATACAGATTGTCTCTCCAGATCATCGCACAAAATTCACCGTCATAGTCACTGGTAACGGCGATCACGTCATCCTCTTTGGGAGCAACGTAATAGGAGTGTACAAAGTAAAAGTGAGTCCCGAATTCAATGCCATCCAGGATGGGAGCCTGTCGCACGATATTGGCCTGATTCCAGCCCATATGAGGCACCTTGAATCCAGACTCTACGTCAAATCGTTTGACTTCCCCCGGGATAATTCCCAGTCCTTCAAACTTCCCCCCTTCATAACTAACATCAAACAGCAATTGCAAGCCTAGGCAAATCCCTAGAAAAGGTTTGTCGGCGTCAATCACATCTTTAATGGGGCTGACCAGATCCCTGCGATGAAGTTCAGCGATTGCGTCTTCAAAAGCACCAACGCCTGGTAAAACAATTTTTTCGGCTGTTGCTACTTCTTGTGGGTCACTGGTAATCGTGGCTTTAAATCCGGCCTTTTCAAACGCCTTTTGAACGCTGCGAAGGTTACCCATTTGGTAATCGATAATGGCGATCATGTTTTAAGGAATCCGATGGAAGGAATGTTAGTAGACAAGACCCTATTGTAAGCCAAACTCAGTGGACTCAAAACCGGTGATAGAACCACTGACTTACACAGTCTGACATGCCGACGGCATCATTTGGAACGGGATTTTGTTCTCTGCCTAATGACTGCGAGACTGAGGCAAACTGCGATCCAGCCGAGAAAGCTGACGCCCAGCCCCCAAACAAACGAATCAGGCTGGTATATCACGTCAACAGTTTGTTCACCCTTACGGAGTATTACTGCCTGCATTACTCGGTTGGCTCGCAGCAATTCAGCCGATTGTGGGTATGTATTTTCCTGATTCCAGATCCGCACTTTCCATCCGGGAGCGAATCCCTGATTGATAATTAATGGCCCTGCTTCCTGTTTGACGACTCGGATTCTGACAAATCCTGGTTCGAATCTCTCCAGTCGAATTTGGTCCAATTCAGTGCTCGTTGAGTCCTTCTCCGCGTCGAGGGAATCGGATTCAATGTATGCCCAATTTCGAAAATCTCGAATGACTCCGTCTGGATAGAATACTTGAGCGGACAGTGAATCCAGTTCCTTCAGTGTCTTACCGGCGAACTCTGGTGCCACATTCCAGGTTGGCACGCTCCAGACAAAGGGAAGGGGGGCATCGGTGGGAGTGATACTAACATCCTCGAGCGTCGTTGGTCGTGTTAAGTTTATGTTAGCGTGTGGGTAATAATTGCCAGGCCCCAAAATGTGGCTGGCCCCAAGAACCTGCAGGCCTTGCGCGTCGGGTTCCTGAACGCCGTCAGGACGTTGTTTACCAAACGATCTCATGACTCGCAAAACTGAATCGTAATGAGCATCCGAGATACTTGCATTGGCATCCAATGACTCGATGTTGCTAAGTAAATGCATACGGGGGCGCAGTGATTGACGGTCCCATTTTATTGCTTCGCGTTGTCGCTGTTCCGAGCTGGCTTTTGCATAGGAAGGTGGATTCCAATGTGAGAGTCGAGCACGGTATACTCGAGCTGGTGTTTGCTTTGTCGAATCTTTAACCTGTTGTTCGATGCTGCTGACCGCATCCCATTGATACGTTGGCGCAGAGGATAGTATCCACTTATTTGCTACGAGTAAGTCGCAGGCCAGAAGTGAAAGCAAGATTGTTTGAGCCAAAGTTTTTCTTTGGACAAATCGGGTCACTGTGAGGACGGCTGTCATGAGGATCAAAGGCTGCAGGCCAGCAACGAGTAAATCTTGTTTGACACCTGAGATTGAAATCGGGCCAAGGAATGGGTCGGCAGAAGCATTACTGAGTCGGTTTGTAATAAGCTGGTTCAGCAGCGGATAACAGGCCACCACGGAAGCGGCCAATCCCAGTCCAGCCCAAAAGTATATCTTTCGTCTGCGTAGTTGTTCCGTTTTTTCGGCATCCCAGCCACAGCCAGCCAGGATGGCCAGGAAAAGACTGGCAATGACGAACCACTTCGCTGGATATCGGAATTGTATATAGCCTGGGACGATATTGCATAACAACCAGTAAACGCCACCCGATTCCGGAGCGACCTCTGACACGGTACCGAAGAGGTTAAGGAGCCACCCCAACCCAAAACTCCCCAAAGCAGCGAGCGTGGAAAATAGTACGAGTCGGCTTAGTTGCTTGTGTTTGGATTGACGTCGAATCCCAAATACACAGAGAGCTAGTAGTAAAGGGAGCATTCCCTGATAGATCGATGGGTACCAGGTTCGAGGATTATCTTCGAAGAGAAAAGACCAACGGTGTCGTTGCGGGTAAAGTCGTCCTGTGATGTTCGGTAGTGCCAATTCACTGAGTTGCCAGGGGGCTAGAGAGAACTGGTACAATTGACCGTGATGTTCGGACTTCAGTCCTCCGCTGAAGATGTGATTCGGTAATTCAGTGTTGGAAAACTGGTCGGAGGCCCATTCGTAGGTTGTTCTCGATGACGAGCGGATCTTACGACTCCCACTTTGTGCCCATTCATAAGTGGGTAAGACTTGGATGGCTGCGAGGGCGAAGGCAATCAGGCATGCAGCGGTCGTCCGTTGGGTTAATTTTCGATAAGGAATCCCGGACTTTTTTTCCTTTGGGCGGTTGAACCAATGCATTAAGGGAATGAGTAGTACGACATGCAGGGCCATCTGAGCATCACCACCGAGCACGATTAGGGCGAGTGTTACTCCGAGGTAAATCACCGGACGTGCGGAATCGGTTTTGGTGGATGGTTGGAGTATGCGGTGTACTAAACTGATGGCTAAGGGCAACCAGGAGGCTGAAACTAAATAGATGATATTTGAGTGCTGAGTAAGTACGGCTCCTCCGAGTCCAAAAGACAGGCTTGCCAGGACCGCTCCACTCGTGGAGACACCGAATTGGCGAGCAAGATAATAGGTATTAAGGCAGGCCAGAAGGAGATGCGCGGTGAGATAGACTAGCATGCAACTGGCAAAGCTTAGGGGGAGCCAAAACAGAAATTTGCCGGGGTAGAAAATACTCGCGCTTGAATCAGCAGCAAAGGGGCGTCCAAGGTCATCTAAACTACTCCATAGAGGGACGATTCCCTGATTCCACAAGGCATGTTCGTAGTGAAAGGATGGGTAGTAGAAGTGACCGGCATCTCGAAACACAGGCAACTCGCCACTGACCCAAAGCGGCCCAGCAATCGCCAGGATGGCTAAGAATGGGATCAATAACAAGAGCGAGAGTTTAGATCGTTCCACTATGTTCTGTCGTCGTTATGAGATAACTGCAAATGGATCTCAGCGATGGGCTAACTGAGCTGGTGTCTTCGCAGGTCACATTTCGTTAATGTTGAACGCCAAGAAAAAACAGGGTGTAGATTTCTACACCCTGTTATTATACGGTTTTGTTCCAGTCAGAGGCTTCGCTGGTTGAGTAGCAAAGACTCAGGACTTGGTGATGACACGTAATTGAGACCGTGCAGTCTCAACGGCACGCTCACGTAAATCAAGTTCTTCGTCGTTGTTTCCAGGCATAGCCAGAGCATCTTTGAGCTCCTGTTGCAGCGTCTCGGCATCCAGATCCTTTACTTCGATCACCCGGTTGGTGAGGATCGAAACAGTGTTATCCAGTACCTGGACGAATCCACCTTCAATGTAAAACCGAGATGGCCCTTCAGTACCAAGAAGAGCTAGCTCTCCATTGCCCAACCGCCCAATCATAGGAGCGTGATCGCTCATGACACCTTTATTACCATCAAACAATGGCAGTGTTATGGACGAAGCTTCTGTTTCGACAGCGGTTTCAGCCGGAGTTACAACGATACAGTTAAGAGACATGAATTACCCTTCTGCCATTTTCTTAGCTTGTTCTTCCGCCTGATCGACGGAGCCGACGTACATGAATGCACCTTCAGGTAGGTGGTCCCACTTCCCGTTACAAATTTCTTCGAAGCTTCGAAGTGTATCTTCCAGAGGTGTGATTTCCCCAGGCTTTCCAGTGAAGACTTCGGCGACGAGGAAGGGTTGAGAGAGGAATCGTTCCAGACGTCGGGCACGATGCACGATCATCTTGTCATCTTCACTCAATTCATCGACACCAAGAATTGCGATAATATCCTGCAATTCGCGGTAACGCTGCAGAATGGTCTGAACCTGACGAGCGATTTGGTAATGACGATCGCCAACATATTGTGGGTCCAGGATTCGACTGGAGGAAGCTAGTGGATCCACCGCGGGGTAAATCCCTTTCGATGCGATATTTCGTTCCAGGTAAAGGAATGCATCCAGGTTTCCAAAGGCCGTTGCCGGAGCAGGGTCTGTTGGGTCGTCCGCCGGTACGTAAACCGCCTGAACCGAGGTAATAGCTCCCTGTTTGGTCGAAGCGATTCGTTCCTGTAGAGCACCCATTTCGGTTGCCAGTGTAGGTTGGTACCCCACAGCAGATGGCATACGTCCCAACAACGCGGATACTTCCGACCCCGCTTGGGAGAAGCGGAAGATGTTATCGACGAACAAGAGCGTATCGGCACCGGTTGAATCTCGGAAGTGTTCAGCCATGGTCAGTGCGGAAAGCGCGACTCGGAGACGAGCCCCTGGTGGTTCGTTCATCTGTCCGAACACCATACAGGTTTGTTCGATCACGCTACGACCGGTATCACCAATTTTTGCTTCCTGCATTTCCAACCACAGGTCTGTACCTTCACGTGTTCGTTCACCAACACCAGCGAACACAGAGTAACCACCATGAGAACTCGCGATACGAGCAATCAGTTCGGTCAGAATAACCGTTTTACCCAATCCGGCACCACCGAAGAGACCAGCTTTACCACCACGAACAAACGGAGTGAGTAAGTCGATCACTTTAATCCCCGTTTCGAACAATTCGGTGTTCGTCGAAAGATCTGTCACGATCGGAGCTGGTTGGTGGATGGGGCGATACCCTTCGGCTTTAACTTCACCACGTCCATCGACAGGCTTTCCAAGTACGTTAAAGACTCGGCCCAGTGTGGCGTCACCGACAGGAACCGATACAGGAGACCCCGTATCACTACAATCCTGTCCTCGTACCATACCGTCTGTACTTCCCAGAGCTACGCAACGAACACGGCCTCCACCGAGGTGCTGCTGTACTTCTCCGGTTAGAATTCCGTTTTCGCCGAGATCGATTTCTACAGCGTTGTAGATATCAGGAAGTTTGTCCTCGTCGAATTGAGCATCAAATGTTGAACCGATCACCTGAGTAATTCGTCCAACGTTCTGGGTTGCTGTATCTGAAGCCATGTTAAAACTCTTTGTTTCTAATAGTAGTTTTGGTGTTGGTTGGTTTGTTTATTATTGGTTTGATTTAGCTTTTCAATGCTTCCACGCCACCGATGATTTCCATGATTTCCCCAGTAATCTGTGACTGGCGGGCACGGTTGTAAGTCATCGATAGGTTGCGGATCATGTCGTCGGCGTTTTCGGTTGCACTCTTCATCGCGACCATTCGAGCGATTTGTTCGCTCACGGCGGCATCCAGGAAACACTTAAATAGATTGATACGAAAACTCATGGGTACCACTTCTTCAAGAATGCTTTCCGCAGATGGGAAGAACTCAAAATCGGCATCTACACCGCTGTCATCGGATTCCTCGTCAACTCCACCGACACTGCCAAGCGGTAGTAGTGTTTCCACGACTGCGACTTGTTTCGAACTGGAGATGAATTGTGTGTAGGCAATATCGAGTCGATCAAGCCTTCCTGCGATGAATTCATCCAGCAGACTGTCCGCGATTTCTTTGACTTCTTCAAAGAGGGGTTCATCTTCGAATTGGGTATACGATTCGTCAGCAGAGTATCCTCGGAATTCCAAGTTGGTTATGCCGCGTTTACCCGAGATGATGAGTTTCGTGTTGTCGTACGTATCTGATAGACGATCGAAGTGTTTCATGGTTTCACGGACGATATTTCCGTTGTAACCGCCGCAAAGTCCACGATTGGAAGTTAATACGATCAGCGCCGCATTGTCTGTGGCCGTTCGCTCTTCCAGCAAAGGATGCTGCACTTCCGTTCCGCTTTTGGCCAAACTGGCAACCACTTCGGTGATTCGCTTCGTGTACGATGTGGCCGCGGTCGCTCGATCCATTGCTTTCTTAAATCGAGCGGTTGCGATCAATTCCATCGTCCGCGTGATCTTGCGAATATTTCGAACTGACTTTCTTCGTTTGTCTAATGCCCTGGCATTTGCCATAGGATTTTTCCTGTCACTTTATTGGTTCAAGTAAAACCTCAAATCGACGTGTGCTTGCAGTCTACTCTTCAGTGGACTCTTCTGCACCTTCTTCATTTGCTTGTTCAGCTTCGGCTACTGGGGCTTCCGCCTCGGCGGCAGCTTCTTCAGCAGAATCATCTTCCACTGCGGATTCTTCAGCTTGGTAGCTTTCGGCTAAGCTCTTGAATTCGTTAATGGCACCGATGAGTTCATCTTCATCTCGAATGTTACCATCGTTGCTAATAGCATCGAGAATCTCAGGTTTTTGGTCTCGCAGGAATTCCAACAGCTGAGTTTCGAATTCAGCGACATCGTTGGCGTCGACTTCGTCGAAGTGGCCGTTTACACCTGCATAAATCGAGCAGACTTGTTCGGCAACTGGCAACGGAGCGTATTGTCCCTGTTTGAGTAGTTCAACCATTCGGTACCCTCGGTCCAACTGACGCTGTGAAGCGGGGTCGAGATCTGTTCCCAGTTGAGCAAATGCTTCCAGTTCACGGAAGGCAGCCAGGTCAAGTCGAAGACCACCGGCAACACCTTTCATGGCTTTAATCTGAGCGGCACCACCTACGCGGGAAACCGAGACACCGACGTTCATCGCAGGACGAATACCTGAGAAGAACAGGTCGGGTTGTAGATAAATCTGACCATCGGTAATCGAAATTACGTTGGTCGGGATATAGGCAGAAACTTCCCCTTCAAGTGTCTCAATAATTGGAAGCGAAGTGAGTGAACCTCCGCCCAATTCGTCACTTAGCTTACTGGAGCGTTCCAGCAGGCGGCTGTGACAGTAGAATACGTCACCCGGGAATGCTTCGCGCCCCGGAGGACGTCGCATCAACAGTGACAGTTCTCGATAGGCGTTGGCCTGCTTGGAAAGGTCATCGTAGACGATCAAGGTATGTTCACCACGGTACATGAAGAACTCGGCCATCGAAGTACCTGCATAAGGAGCAATATACTGTAGCGGAGCAGGGGTACTGGCACCGGAGACGATGACTGTCGTGTAATCCATGGCTCCTTGTTCTTCCAGAATCTGTATTACACCGGCTACGGAAGAGTCTTTCTGGCCTACGGCTACGTAGAAACATTTCACGCCTGAACCTTTTTGGTTCAGGATGGTGTCGATAGCAATGGCGGTTTTACCAGTTTTACGGTCACCAATAATCAATTCACGCTGACCACGTCCAATCGGAGTCATGGAGTCAATCGCTTTGATTCCAGTCTGCAATGGCTCACCGACTGGCTGGCGTTCTGCCACTCCAGGTGCTCGGGCTTCCACGACTCGCGTATCTGTCGAGTTAACAGGCCCTTTCCCATCGAGTGGATTTCCCAGTGGATCGAGAACTCGACCAATCACGGCATCACCAACAGGTACGGACAAGAGGCTACCGAGTGCTTTGACTTCGTCACCTTCTTTAATCTTCAGATAATCACCAAGAATGATGACCCCGACACTGTTTTCTTCCAGGTTAAATGCCAGGCCGTTAACGCCGCCGGGGAATTCGACCATTTCACCGGCTTTGACACCGGCCAGACCGTAAACTCGGGCGATCCCGTCACCAACTTCCAGGACGGTTCCGACTTCGCGAACGTCCAACTGACTTTCGTATTGCTCAATTTCCTGTTGCAATACGGACGCAATTTCGTCTGCGTTGAATTTCATGGAAGGTATTCCTTACGTTTTACTTATTAAAAAGGTGTTCCTGTTGACCGTTAGGCATCTGCTGAAAATCGATCAGTCGCCAAACGGATTTCTCGGATTGTATTGTCTTTGGCCGACTGTCGAACTTTCTCCAGTCGGTTGGCTACACTGCTGTCGTATACCGTATCACCGACTCGGATTAAACTGCCTCCGATTAGATCGGAATCTACATCGAGTACGAGTTCAACGGTAGCGTCAAAGGCTTTGCTCAGTGCCGCTCGCATTGAGTCTTGTGTCGCCTGATCAAGTTCGGTGGCTGTTGTGACCTGAACTTCGAGCTGTCCCTGTTGAGCAAACAGTTGTTCCCGGAAGCTTGCGTGGATCACCCGCAGGCAATCGAGTCGACCGTGCTTGGAAGCGACTTTAAGGAAGTTCAAAAAAGTCTTAGTAGTCTTTCCCTGGAAAGCCTTATCCAGAATGCTCTCTTTCTCTGCATGAGAAATTCGTGGCGAACTTAGGATCGACTCGAATTGAGCATTAGCGTTCAGGACATCGTCAATAAGACTTTGAAATTCCGCTAACACGTCCTGAGTCTCTCCAGCTGCATCTGCAGCATTCAGAAGGGAGGCAGCATAGACTTCCCCGACCTGCTGTTTGCCGGTATCGAGTGTGGTTTCGTGTTTTGGTGCTTCCGGTTCAGCCATGGTTAACCTTCCTGGATGTTGTCCAGAGTTTCCTTAATCAGTGTCTGGTGGTCGGAGGCATTCAGTTCTTTGCTGACGATCTTGGCTGCCAGAGCGACAGCGATATCGGCTGATTTTTCAGCGACTTCCTGTAATGCCGCATTCTTGGCAATATCGATGTCATTTAATGCCCGATCTCGTTCAGCCGTTGCCGCATCCTGAGCTTCCTGCACAATGCGATCTTTGGTTGCTTCCGCATCGCGTCGCCCTTCGGCAACAATTTCGTTGGCTTCCTGAGCGGCTGCTGCGATCTTGGATTCGTATTCTTCCAGCAGACGTTCTGCTTTACTGGCACTTCGACGAGCATCTTCAATATGGTCAATGATCCCTTGTTCACGTTCTGCCAAAGCATTCTTAATTGGGTTCCAGGCAGCAACACGGAGGATGATCAGCATCAAGATGAAGACGACCAATGTATAGATCGCCATGTCTTTCTTGAATTCACCTGAGTCATTTAGACTGTGGCTGGCATTGGCATGAGAAAGATCGGTGTGATCGTGGTGGCCATGTCCGTCGCCATGATGTCCGTCCTCGTGTCCGTGTTCATCATGGTCATGCCCTTCATGGTCGTCGTGCCCTTCATCGTGATCTTCCTCGTGGCCTTCACCTGCATCACTGTCAGCAGCCGTTTCTGCTTCCGGTTTTGACTCGCCATCGGCAGCGACTACAGGCATGGATGCTGTGCCAATCAAGAGCAACAGAGCAAAGCTCCAACGAATCCAGCTTTCTTGCATAATCTTGTTCACGTTGTTACCTCGAGTTTCGTGAATCTAACTTCTATGTGATTAACGAATTGATTTGTTAATTAGTTGTATCTATTTGATTTAGTGGTCGTGCATTGCTGCACCAATAAATAGTGCACTCAGCAGTGTGAAAACATACGCTTGTAGGAATGCGACAAATAATTCCAACATTCCAATGCAGGTAGCTCCAATCATCGCTGCTGGAGCAACTCCCCAGTAAATGCTTCCGTCAGCGGCAGCTATGGCCATGCCCATAATGGACAAAAGCACCATATGGCCAGCGACCATATTGGCTAACAAACGAATGGCTAAAACAGCATGCTTAATAAACAGGCCGATAACTTCAATCACCCATAGCATTGGTTTGATGATAATCCCAATGGATATGTGTAAATCCATGGATGGCAGTTGTGCCAACCAAAAACCTACCGGACCGTGCATAATGCTTCCGGAGATTAGCGATGTCAGGAAGATGGCGACGGCCAATCCCCCAGTCACTGCAAACGTTCCGGTGGGCGACCCGATAAACGGAATGAGCCCGAACAGATTGCAGGTCAGTATGAAAAAGAAGATGGTCCACAGGACAGGTGTGATTTTGTCCGCTTTCGTGAACGTATCAGGCTTGTCTTCATCGGTGCCATGGCCGTGATCGTCATCATGGTGATCATCATGTCCATGGTGGAAATCAGCATCGCTTCCAATGGATGGGCGAACCACTTCGTCCCGGATAAACAGGAGGAAGGTCTCCAGGAAATTAGCCAGAGTGCCTTTGGCTGGTTTTCCGCCTGAGATCGATTTGCCTAATCTTGCAAATAGCAGGACAACGACAGAAACGACGACCAATTCGACCAACATGAATTTGGAAACGCAGAACCCCGATTCAGCTTCATGTAGATTTCTTAATTCACCACCGAATGGCTGCGGAATGATGATTTTGCCACTGAGGTGCTTGTTATATTTTGCCAGAAGTCCATGCTCAGACCACTTGTCAGCGACTTCACCATCTAACCACTCAGTATTCCCGAGCACTTCCTGTTGAACGGACTTGCGAAACGAAGCAGGTATCTCTTTGTGTTCAGTTTCGGTGGACAGTGTTTCTTCGTAGAAGACGTCATACGGAGCATGATGGTGATTAGGGCTCCATTCCTGCCAGGCCTTCACAGATTGTTCGACGGACTGTTCACCATCTAGGACGGGATATTCAGCAGCCAGTTGCTCAGCTTCAGCCAATTGGACAGTCGGATCCAGTTTTAGCCAAACAGGAGGAAATTCAGAAGGCTTGGTGTAGCTGCAGGGGAATGCAAATTTGGGGACTTCGAAGAAGTATGCATCTTTAATATGGAGTGCTGGGTCGGCCATTTAGATGTCTGTCTTTGTATTCTGGGTACGGTATTGTGATTTGATCAATTGCACACCCAATATGGTGTCGACAATTAATGCCAATAGGAAAAAACCTAGTGTGAAATACATAATATGTGCATTTCGCCATTGCCCATTCCCCTGCTGTAGCAAAAATGCTCCAGCCATCGGAATAAACATCCGGAACAACATCCCTGCCAGCAAACCGCTTACAGCGTTCTCCGCACCGCGGAGGTACATAGGCGGTATCAGCCCCAGGACAGATCCCAACCAACACAGAAAAGCTGCGATCCCAGCAGCTTTCATTTCCATGTCAGTAAACTCACGGTATCCATACCATGCTACTGCAGTGAATGCTAAGCCAAGAACAATGGTGATTATCACCAACGGTTTCCAATGAAACCGAACAGGTGGTAATTCAACCGACTCCGCCTTTTCTGACTCGGACGACTTGTTTTCGCTCACCGATTTGAGCTCCTTCAGTTTTCCGATTCGCCGGAGTGTTCTCGGGAAGCTGAACCGGCGACTTTAATCAGTTGCCATAGCCCCAATGGAGGGCCAAGGATCCAGCCAATAACCATCATATACGATGTCTCGTAATGTGTGTCGAGGTAGGCCCCACCAATTCCTGGGAGAACCATTATCACGACACATGTAATAACGCGTGACAGTACGTCGTAGGCCTCGGACATTGCCGAACGCTTGGGACGCTTCGGATATTCTGGTTTTTCAAAGTGAGGTAATTCGACCATCGATCTAACCTGACGGAGGGTGGTTATTACCTAATCATATATAAATAGATAACAACGGTTAACCAATGGGGACTGGTCTACTAATCCGTAGTATCCGGATACTACGCCAAAGTTTTACAGTTTCACTGGCTTACCGAATTCAACATCACTTAAAGCCGCTTAATTTATACTCCCAAGAGCATATGGTCAACTAACCACAGGCCGATTCGGGCCTGTTTTTTTACTTTGTAGCAGCATTTTAGGTGGCAAACGCCTTTTCACTTACTCGATCGTCCTCGTACTCCATTTGTTTACGAAATTTGGAGCAGATGATCGCCTAGTCACCATCGTTTTTTATGAGCTACCCGATTGGTTGTATTTAAATTCACGAAACGAATAGTTGCCTATATCCCCTGGGGTTAGCTGCCCTTATGGGGGGGGTGCAGGTTGTCAATTTATAGTTCTTTAACTACAGTCAAATACACTTGTTGAGGAATCGACTCTAAACACACTAGATTGTGTCGAGATGTCATTCCTGCAGTGGTCGGCCGATTGCCGCTCAATCACGCTTGTCTGAGTTAGAGAGTATTCTCGGCTCGAGTATCAAGATTTGAGTCTGCTCGGTAACGTGGCTCTCATGGATGAAGCGGTAGTTACGTTTTAGCGACAAAGGTTGCGAAGGAGATTTGGCACTTATAGAGGTGTGCTGGACTCTGGGAGACGCAGCCACGATCAGTGAAGCAGGGTTTGAATAGGCTGCTTTGCTGTCCCACCTAATACTCAGGAGAGCTTCGATTCTTTCCTGCCCGCCTCCGGTTCCAATCACAACCCGGAACAGAAACTACCCGAAAGGAGAACTGGCTTTGATTTCCAAAGTTGATTTGAAATCACAGACTGTAAAAGAACTTGGTAAACGTGCTCGTGACCTTGGCATTTCAGGTTATGCTTCCATGCGTAAAGACGAACTTGTGAAGGCCTTGTCTAACAAACTTCGAGCCGTAAAAGCTGCAAAAACACGTGCCAAGAAAAAGAAAGCGTCGGCCACCGTTTCTTCGAAGTCGAAACGAACCACACATCGCAAACGGAAAACCTCCACACCGAAAGTAAAACTGGCGACCAATTTGGTGAAGCTGGACATGGGGGAAGCCGAAAAGTACGAACTTAAGGATCTGTCCCTAGGTAGTAACTTTGGGTCATCCAACGGGCGGTCAATTCATCGTGATAAGATTAACTTAATAGTTCGAGATTCGTTTTGGTTACAAGCCTGTTGGGAAATCAAACGAAAAAGCGTCGTGCGTGCTCAGGCGGCAATGATGGAACACTGGCACACGGCTCGTCCAGTCATTCGGCTTTATGAAGTGGAAGATGCAGCCACAACGACCAACAGTGCCAGCATTGTTCGAGATATTGAAGTCCATGGTGGAGTGACAACCTGGTACATCAACGTATCTAACCCACCTGGTCAATACCGTGCCGAACTAGGATATCTGGCTGGTAATGGTGAATTTCACAGTCTCTGCCGCTCCAACATTGTGACGACGCCGGTTCCAGGCTCCAGTGAATCGATTGATACACACTGGGATGACATTGCTGATAACTATGAACGTATTTATGTACAGAGTGGTGGAAGCAAGAGTAGTGCTGGTAGCAGCGACCTGAAGGAATTGTTTGAAAAACGGCTCAATCGTCCAATCGGCGAATCCGTAGTTTCTCGCTTTGGAATCAAGCCTCCAGGAGAACAGGAAGAAGCATTCCATTTTGACGTGGATGCAGAACTCATTGTCTTTGGTAACGCAGACCCGACTTCTTCGGTAGTGCTTTCCGGTGAACCAGTCAAATTGGGTGCGGATGGAAGTTTCACTGTGCGAATGGATCTTCCTGATCGCAGAAAGGTTCTTCCTTGTGTGGCGACAACCGCCGATGGACGTCGGCAAAAGACAGTCGTCGTTGCGATTGAGCGAAATACGAAAGTGATGGAACCTGTTACTCGCGAAGACGAAATATAATCGTCGGTCGTCTAACTGCACCGTGTAATTGCATCCGTTGGCGGAGAGTGCTAGATTGCTAGTAGCCTCTTCCATGTTTGTGTGTAGTGCAGATTTTTTGGGGAGCCGATAAGAGGTCCGTTGGGAGCTGATTTTTGGCTGCGGCCACGGGTCACGCCATGTCTCGATTGCCTTGCAATTGATTCTTGTGGATCACTCGTCCCGCTGTCCAGGTTCCCACCTTTATGGTTACACGGGCTCTCACAAAACTCTCTACCACGGCATTGCGGCGGAGGCATTTTCTTTCGATGGCTATCGAAATGAACCAAAACGAAAATGACACTCTCGAGATGATCGAGAGTGTTGTTTCGTTTATTACTCAATTTGAATCCTGTGCGGTTGCTATGTCAGCCGGTGTGGATAGTGCCGTTGTGGCAAAAGCCGCTTTTCTTGCACTCGGGGATTCGGCGATCGCCGTTACCGCTGAGAGCCCCAGTCTGGCAAGTGGAGAATTACGGCAAGCTCAGGAAGTTGCCGCGTTGATTGGTATTGAGCATCAAACGATCCAAACACAGGAATTCAGCAATCCAAACTATGTGAAAAACCAAGGTGACCGGTGCTATTTCTGCAAGACCGAACTCTATCAGCAAATGCAACGCCTTGTCACTCAAGTGAATCGTTGTGTCCTCTTAAACGGCACCAATGTTGATGATCTGGGAGATTATCGCCCCGGACTCGAAGCAGCCTCAGAGAATCAGGTCCGATCACCGTTAGTCGAGTGCGGGATAGATAAGGCAGGGGTACGCAGGTTGGCACAGCATTGGGGACTACCCGTGTGGGATAAACCGGCCAGTCCCTGCTTGTCGAGTCGAGTGGCTTATGGGGAAGAGGTGACTCCTCGGAGACTCCAGATGATAGATCAGGCCGAGCAGTTTCTCAGGATGCAGGGAGTGACTCCGGTACGCGTGCGGTATCACGGCGGAGATCTTGCTCGGATTGAAGCCCCCCTTGAGTTTCTTCCTAAGCTGACGTCAGTGCAGGAACGCTCTGCCATCGAAGAAAAATTTCGGGAGATCGGATTTCGATTTACGACAGTCGATCTGACCGGATTCAAATCGGGCAGTTTGAATCAACTTCTGCAAATAGACCTGTCCGAATCGAAGGCCTAACGACTCATCATCACAACGCCGTGCCCCGTTTGCTTACATCGAGTTGGAATGGATGTTGTTGCATAGCCTTCCATAGTCCCTGGATGACTCGAGAGAAATTTAGGGGGAAGGTTGAGGTGGCTGTGGCTGAGCGGGATTCTCTTGCTCGTTCTGTTCACGGATCAGCTCACGCATTTCTTCAAACCGACGCAGAATTTCCTGTTGGATACCGCTGCCAGCCTCTTTGAAACTGGGGAGTTCGGCAACGGAATTGGAAAATTTGGAGAGCTGGTTATACAAGGCTGATGTGATTACAGATTCTGAATCGGAATTGAGACTTGCCTCCGCATCCGTTGGCATTGACTGCCGGGTCGCGTCAGCCTGAAATTGTTCGACGATTTCGCGTAATTCCGGGTCGAGACGTTCCATTAATTCCTGCTGAATATCTTCATTGAGTAGTGGTAAGACTTCCCCAAGTTCAATGAGTCGGTCAGCCATCTTGGCGACCATGTTCATTCGGAAATATACGTTGGCCAGTCCTGCGATTCCATAAGCTCGAAAGTGCCGTTCTTCAGGTGCCAGGTAATACAGTTCCATGTAGTAAGCTTCAGCTGCCTGGAAATTGCCGGCGATTAAATTCAGGTCAGCAATTCGTTGGTGGCTTAGCATGACATAGTGGTAATTCGGTGGACTCTCGCCGATAGGGAAGTAATTTTCAACGCTGAGATAGGCTTCTTCGGTATTGACGACCGAAGCGTATAGGTACTGAGCTTCGACGGTGTCCCGTTTTTCGATCGTGGCTATCTGTGTGACTTCCTTTGGAGTTTCGAGTACTTCTTTCGAATAGGGTAGGCTCCCAGCTAAAACTCCGGATGCGAACATCACGACGGTGGCTACGATCCAGAGAATTCCACGGCGGGATCGTCGGGCCTGCTGGCTCTGAGTTTTCATCAAGGCATCGAGTTGTTGCGTGGCTTCAATCCGAGCATCCGCCAGTGCCACGTCGTCACAATCGATGTGCTCCAGATCGTCCGGCCATTGGTCGTCGCTAATGGTAACCGGAATCGATCGCAAATGCTTTTGTAATTCAATAGCTTTTTGTATTCGCTGCTCGGGCTGTTTTTCGAGCATCTTCATGATCAGGTCGCACAAGGCTTGCGGAATAGCCGGGCGGACAGATGAGACTGGATCGGGAATACGTTTGAGATGTTGTACCGCCACGCTCAACGCAGTATCGCCTTCGAAGGGTGGACGTCCGGCCAGCATGTGATAGCCGGTGACACCGAGCGAGTAGATGTCGCTGCGGGGATCGATGGCTCCGCCTTCGGCCTGTTCAGGACTCATGTACAACGGTGTTCCCATCGTGATGCCAATTTGAGTCGTTTCTACATGGTGCTCACCACTGGTGACTCGCGCCAGCCCAAAATCGGCAACTTTCACTTCACCGCTGGTCGATAGCATGATGTTTTCGGGTTTGATGTCCCGATGGGTGATACCCTGGTCACCTGCGCGATGCAGGGCCGCAGCAACCTGTTTTAAGATCACGATGGACAGCGGGACGGAAACAGAGCTGTGGCGACGAATATACTGTGCCAGATTTTGTCCTGGCACATATTCTTGAACGATGTAATGGATACCTTCCTGCTCACCGACTTCATAAATCTGAACAATATTGGCATGCACTAGAGAAGCTGCGGCTTGAGCTTCTTTGTGGAAACGTCTTACGTAAGTCGTGTCTTTGGCAAGCTCAGATTTCAGCACCTTGAATGCCACTCGACGTTTGAGTGACTGTTGTTCAGCTAGATACACCACGCTCATGCCTCCGTGTCCGAGTCGGCGCAGTATTTGGTAGTCTCCGAGTTGGAGTCCTACCAAAGAGGAAGTCTGTGATATGGGTTTGCTGTCAGTCATGAAGTGAGTAGATGGAAAGTGAAATAATGTTTCAGGTGTTACTGCACTGAACCGAGCATGAAGACATTATATATCAATTCGTACGAAGACCACTTGAAAATAGGTCGATTACAACGTCCTTAAAAACTGAATAAGATCACTGATCTGAGCTGGTGTCAGTGGCGTTTCGGTTGGTGGACCCGTTTGAGGATGATTGTATTTCGAAAAAACTTCTATCAGAGTTTGGGCTCGATTGTCGTGGAAAAAACGATTCCGTTGGCTGATTCCCCGAAGTGACGGAGGGTTAAATTCCTTTAGCCCATACTCGTCATGGATTCCAACGTCGTACTTTGAGTTGCTGGTATAAGAAGGAGGGATATGGCATGTATGGCACTGCCTTGATTGAAATATCTGCTCGCCTCGAAGGACACTTGGGTGTGTTGTCGTCCCATGTGCTTCAGAAAGGGATGGAGCAGGGGAGAGAGTTTCCAGGAATGCGACGATTGCCTGCTCATTTGCTGTAGTCGCCAGACGACTGTTTCCTCCTTGCATTGTGACATGGATCGATTTGTGTACCTGACTTTGCAGAGTTGACTGATTACCAGTCCATGCCCAGGGAGCAGTTTGGTTTGTTCCGAGTAATGTCAGGACACGTTTGGGGGAATCGATTTGGAAATCACTCATGTTCTCATTCAGCAGACCATTGGTGTGGCCGTCAGGGTGACAGCTATGACAGCTGTACCATCCATCGAGTGACAGCCGGGAGTTGAAAAACAGTGCGTGTCCATGATCCACTTGCGTCCAAGGTTTCATTTTTCCCAACGAGATGGTGTCCACGATTCGATTTTGATCTCGATCAAAAACGGAAATTGAATCATCAAAGTAATTAGCTATGTAGACTCGAGTTTGATCCGCTGAGGTCTCTAACGCCACTGGACGACGTCCGGTCTCATGACGCTCGAGCGGATGGAACAGATTCTCCTCGTGGGCAATTTGACTAGTGCCTGAAAAACAAATGAAAATCTCTTTGTCGTCCATGACGAGGATGTCTCCGGGGTCTCCGGCTGCGTTCCCAGGTTCTCCTAATGGGTACTGTAGCCAGTGAGCCACTTTAACGATGTTTGCTGAAGCCGGGTCTGCGGCTCGGTCGAGCAGATCCTGAAGTGGAATCGCACGCACCAGATTTTCCAGGACAGTACCCCAGAAAACACGTTGTCTTTCGGTCGCGGCTAGATCGTTTAGTAGTTGGTGAGTCAGCATCAGATGCTCTCCATCGGGACTCAAAGCCAAGCCTCGAATGTTATGTACGCCGATTTGGTAGATCAATCTGAGTTTGCGAGTCTTAAGGTCGATGAGTGCTAGGTGGCCACCGAAATGATCGGCCACCAATAGGTGTTCATTGTCAGGTGCGATCCACTGAATCCCTGGGTTAAACGGTAAGTCGATGGTCACTGAGAGATCCGGGGAAACGGTAGAATTGGTGACTCGTAAGTCGAACAGTTGAACTTGCCGAGCCCACAGGCAGCTGACGCTAGCGATCTTGCCATGCCGGTCGACAACGACATCGATTGGAGTATGAGCGGTGTCTGCTGTCTGAAAACTTGAAACGTGACCTTGCACGACATTGCAGGGGATGAGTTTGTGGTTTTCTTCATCTACAGCAAGCAGAATATTGGACTGGTCGATGGCTGCCAAACTACGGATCCTGCCACCCAGTTTAGTCTCCGACCGAAAGGTATGACGCGTCGTGTCAATAACGGAGACGGATCCTTCCAAATGATTGGCTGAGACGATCCATTCTCCAACTCGGGTCAGATCGATCGGTCGGCGGAGTGTCTTCTCGACTTCTGGCATTGGTGGTTCCGCCGCCGGACTAAATTGCTCCGTCGTGGCTACTGTAAAAAAAGACAACAGAGCCAAAAGGTAATATCGAAGATACTTACTGTCAGCCACGGGTTAGTTTTCCTCGTGGTTCATGTCATCCAGCATGCTTTGTACCGCTTCTTCGAGCTGGTGGGTGATTTCTGTGGCAATACCCCGTTTGCGTTCTGAAGGAATAAGGATCGGATCGCCGAATCTGATATGAGCCATTCGCTCACCACGGGGAATGGCACTTTCCACACCTAGTAGATCTTCTTCCATTTTGTCGAGTGTCTCAGCGATTCGTTCGATCGTCGGATTCTCGGCAACGTAGTTTCCGGGATAACTGAATAGTTGCACGACAAGCATGTATTCGGCCAGATTTCGTCGAATCTCTTCATCTAACTCGGTATTGTCGGGAGCTATGTCTTTCATTAACGCTATGGTTCGTCGTCGCAATTCTTTTACCCGTTCGGGGATTGTCTTCCCTATTTTGGTTACTTCGTATTTTTCTTCGTGGCGACGTAAAATGGTGTCGGCAAGAAATCGAGTCCGTTCCGACAAAGCGCCTTCCCGTACCTGGCCGAGATATTCCAGTTCCTTCAGGGCCATGACCGCTCCTCCCAAACGGTAGATGCGGTCACCAAGGGACAGGTCGTTTTTGGAATACCAATGAATCGAATGCTCCAATTGAGTCATCAATTCCAGTAATTCGGGAGTTGGATCTTTGGTGTAACGGTATTTCATGGCACACGGAATGGCAACAATGGGGCGTTCACTTTTACGAGCAGCAAATACACTTAAGGCCGCCGCCCCTTCACGAAATGGCGTGACCCGATCATTACAGTGGTAGACTTCGCCTTCCGGGAAAATCACTAGAGGATGCTTTTTGTTTTTCAGGATATCCTGAGCGATCTCCATGGCTTTGCGGTCCGTGCCTTCACGGTCGACGCTGAAGACTCCGTGCTTTTGCAGAATCCATTGGCCAATCTTTCCCTGGACATCAAAAATATTCCAGGTGGCCATGAAGTAGAACGGCATATTGGCCAAATAGGAAACTTCGTTCATCGCATACGGATCGGCATGCGTGGAGTGATTCGGAGTGATCAATACTCCTTGATTTGCTTTCACAGCCTCTTGAATGACTTCGACATTCTCGATTTTTACGTCTGCAAGCTTACAGGCTTGCTGAGCTTTCTTCCGGCTCACCCCTTTCATGAGATTGACAATAAATGGCGACAGCTTAGGATCCCATCGCCGAGGTGGCGCAGTCATTTGATATGGATTCATGAATGATCAGCTTTCAGGAGACAGTGGTAAGGATGCTGAGGGCACGGATAATGCATCAGGAGAGTATTCCGTTATTATAAGTGAAATCATCATGAACTTCACAATCCAACCGGCCAACGTAAGCAAGCGAGATTAATGATTCACAACCGAACGAGAGAGAATATTGACTCTACTCTACGTTGTTTGCCATACCTTCCCAGCACATCATGCGTCGGTAATACACATATTTCCAGGGGCAGATAAGCATGATGCCGAACCAGTCGGTGAGAATCCAGAAAGTCGGCATGCCGCATTGATAAGCCAGTAATGTGCCGATGGAACCGATCGTGAAGAGACCGAAGATGTGGAATAGAATCAACCGTTGATACTTCACCACGTCCGTCGCGAGTACCAGAGCAAAAGTACCGTATAAGCCGCAGAGAGCGGAAGTGCTGCGGGCCAGATAAATTGCAATTGGCTTATCTGTTGGAAAAGAGCCCAGGTCAAGTTGTTGATGGCACCAGTTCATCCAACTTACCGGCATGACGAACGGGAAGAATGCGATCACGCAAAGCAAGCCGAACCACCGCATCAATCGTTGTAGTGGTTGCACTGCCGGGTTGCCATGGCTTTCACTTTTTGCTTGGACGTCAGACATACTTGGTTAATGTTTCGATCAAAACTCGGTTTAGATTCTTATATAGTAATTGCTAAAGTTGCGGTAATGAATGGGATACTTGTCAACCATGGATTCAACCAATATGCCTTCCCGAAAACTCTATCGGCTAACCGTACTTAGTTTTGTCGTCTCGGCATTCTTACACGTGATTGTAGTTTTTGCTGCTTTATCCATACTGCAACCGGGGCTTGATGCAAATCGCCCGATATTCGAAAGAGCATCCTACCTTGTTGAGAATACCGCTTTGTGACGCATCGGCTGGCATTTCTGGCAACTGGTTGCGTTATCGAATCTCATCGCTACTGCATGTCTGATGCTTTATTTTTAGATGCCAAACGTGCGCAGGTTTCTCGGGATCGGCTTCCCTTCGTTTGGAGTATTTTGGGCTTACTATTTACAGCCATGGCGTCAACGGTTTGGTTCCTGGGGACAGGCCGTTGATTATCTCGTGTCGCAACATATGGCTGTGGAAAGTCTGCGCGGCTGGGCGCCACGCATGGAGTCGAAAATGATCCCACCTAGGCAATCCCCGTAACAGTCAAGGGAGACCTGCAGTGTGCCATAGTGCAGGAATTAATGCCTGCCGAGCAGCTTGAGTGCTTTGCCTTTTTGATTCCAGAGGTGGCATTTCGCTTTTTAGGAGAATCCATTTCCTTTGACGAGCCTTCGTCAGAGATGCCCCGGATTAGCCGGATTAGCCACCCAACAAGGGAATAGGGATCAGCAAGGCGTGCTGCTCAAACAAACTCCAATCACCGTACCACGACGTGTATCTCGATAAAAAGACGACGCCGGCGTATAGAAAAACGACCGGGATGATGGCAAGTCGCGCGAGCCAAATTGAAATCACATTTCGATTGGCCGTTCGTGAGCTGGCTCGACTAAACGCCCATCCCATTAACATTCTGGAAGGCCACGCAAAGACGACGAACACTACAGTAGGGAGGAGGAACACTTCACGTGGTGTGAGCTGGATTTTTGCAAGATACACAGGCAGTGCAAATGCCCACACTGCAAACATTGAAATCCAAAGGGCAATGGGAGCTCGCTTAAAGATGACTCTGGTTTCTTTAAGCTCCCAAAATACTCGGAGCCGTCGTTCGACCGCAAAACGAGTCTGGAGGACGGGTAAGTATATTAACGTAATTGCCAGAAGCGGTAATCCGATCAATGAGGATATCCCACGTAGGCTTTCTGGTAATTGAGTACCGCCAATACACAGGAGAACAGGTAGCAATAACCAAGCTGCGGCTCCGAGGAAACCGAAGAATCCCAGAAGGAATAATTCCCGCAAATGGAGCGTTGACATGAATTCCCAAAATCCGGTAACAGCCAGACGGTATGTTTCGCGTTTCAATATCGTACGGAAAAATCGCACAGGGGCAGGCCATAAAAAGTGCCTGAGACGTGCTCCACGAAACCATGCCCACAAGGTATACGGAATGGTAAGTAGAACGATGACACCAAGACTTACATTAAATGGTTGAAGTTGCTTGGATTCAGTAAGTAAGATTTGCGCGTCGTTGAAAATGCCTGCTAGGTTAAAGGCCGGTCCCCAGACCATCAGAGTGCCCAGTGCCCAACCTCCGATACGAGCAGCCTGTCGGATACCGACGAAGCCAGCCCGAACTTTTTTCTCTCGGACGATACGTGACGATATTTCCAGAAAGTAACCGAGCGTAATGAACTGTAGGATGGGGATGGCTGCACAGATTGTTAGTAACGATATCATCGTGACCACACCGAAGCACCACTCCAATCCGGAGAATATCTTTTTGAATGGCCAGCTGGCGATCTGACTTAGGTCGGAGTTCAGATTCGGGCTGTCCATGGCGGAGTCAGCTTGAGAATCAACCGCGAAATCGCTTAGGTTATGCATCGGCGTTGCCTGCAACACTGGTTGCTCAGCTGGTGTGTGAGGGGAGTGGCGATTCTGATTGAGGTCATCCGGATTCATGCCGATACTTTTCATGAGCGAAATGAAAAACAAATAGCTCAGCACCAGTGGGAAATTATACTTTCTCTATGTGGTTTGCTAATAATATATACAAAGCATTCGTCCAAAGGCTCTCAATAACTACAAGAAATTAGACTCAGTACCCATGACGGAACGTCTCAAATCCTCGATGACATTTCGGAGGCAGGCATTTCTGCTTGCCTTGGCGTGTGTGATTGGGATCGGATCGTTGATGGGAGGAGTTTTCAATTCACAGCGTCTGAAAACGAAGGTGAGCCGGATTGATGCTGGTCCACAACAGAGTGCAGCATTCCGCAGCGTGGTGGCTGAAGTAGATCAGCAATTCCAAACTCGCTGGGAAAAGAAACAACTCCGCCATGCCAAACCCGCCAGTACACTAACAGTCATGCGTCGGGCCTCGCTCGCTTTACATGGAACAATTCCGTCAGTCGAGGAAATCAGAGCGTTCGTCGATCAGCAGCAGTTCGAAGCGACGGACGATGAGATTTTGGATCGATATGTGAATTATTTGTTGCAGGATCGTCGGTATTCAGATTACCTCAGTGAGCGTTTTGCCAGAGTGTTTGTTGGTGTTGATAATGGTCCATTTTTGATTTATCGACGAGGTCGATTTCGACTTTGGCTGAGCGATCAACTGATGGAAAATCGTCCCTATGATCAATTGGTCCACTCTTTGATTTCCAGTCAGGGGGTTTGGACGAGTGATCCCGAGGTGAATTTTGTTACGGCGACAATCACCGGTCGTAATAATGGCCGGCCAGATGTGATGAAACTTGCAGGGCGGACGAGTCGAGCATTTTTAGGCATGCGGATTGACTGCCTGCAGTGCCATGATGATCGTCTAGGCACGATAGCCTTGAATCCTGAGCATCCTTCTGAAGGCAGTCTGCAATCGGACTTTCATCAGTTTGCGGCATTTTACTCGCAGGTCAAAACGGGGTTGTATGGTGTCGAGGATGATCACGAGCATTACGCCTACAAGTATCTGGATGAGGAGTCTGAGGTGATTGTGCCGCCTGTCGTTCCGTTTTATCAGGAATTAGTTGATTCGCAGGGAGCTCGTCGCGGTCAGCTCGCTCAATGGGTAACTCATCCCAACAACAGAGCGTTTGCCAGAGCAGCCGTAAATCGTATTTGGGCTATGGTTTTTGGCAGACCGTTAGTCGCTCCTGTGGACGACATTCCGTTGGCTGGTCCGTTTCCTCCTGGAATGGAGCGATTGACCGATGAATTTGTAAAGCATGACTTTAATATTCAACATTTGATTCGCGTGATAACGCGATTGCAGGTGTTCCGTCTGGAAAGCAAGGCAGAATTCGAAATCAATTCAGAGCATGAGTCGGCCTGGGCAGTTTTTCCGCTGGTTCGGTTGCGGCCTGAACAGGTTGCCGGCGCAATCAATCAAACCGCCAGTCTAAAAACGATCAATGCCGATATGAGTTATCTCGTCCGATTGCAGCAGCAGAACGAGCTAGACCAGTTTGTCAAACGCTATGGCGATACGGGCGAAGATGAATTTGAAGATCGTGCTGGTACTGTCACCCAAAGACTGTTGTTGATGAATGGGGATTTATTACAGAGTAGGATTACCAATGGAAACGGGTCCAATGCCTCGTCTCGAATCGCCATGATTACCGAAGACGATCAGGACGCGATCGAATCCGTTTATCTGGCAGTGCTTACCCGCTTGCCTAATCAACGAGAACTGTCACATTTCCTCCTCAAGTTTCGAAATGAGTCAGATAATCAGCGTGGTCGGTTGATCGAAGATCTGTTTTGGACGTTAACCAACAGTACCGAGTTTTCTTGGTCCCATTAATACCGTTTGTAACAACGTTCCCAATCACTATTTTATCCATCTTCAGAAAGACTAGTCATGTCGTGCCATACTGCCACTCACTGGAATCGCCGGACTGTCATTCAGGCAGCCGGTGCATCGTGGCTGACATCGTTGGCAAGTGGATTAACTAACGCACAGGAAACCGCTCGTGATACCAAGCATCCACCGAAAAATGTAATCGTTTTGTGGATGCAGGGAGGCCCCAGTCAGCGAGATACGTTTGATCCGGCCTCAGCAGTATCTCAGGAATTTTCAGGTGGTGTGCAGTCGATTAAAACGGCGGCTAAGGACATTGAGATTGCATCGACGTTACCAATGGTGGCCGAGCAATTTGAACATTTGAGTGTGATTCGGAGCGTTGTCAGCCGAGAAGGTGATCACGCTCGCGGAGTTTACAACATTAAAACAGGCTTCCGCCCTGATCCGACATTGGTTCATCCTTCGTTAGGTGCTGTGGTTTGTCATCAGTTGCCCAGCGAAAGTGATATCCCTCGTCATATTTCGATTCTTGCAAGTAACCGCCCCGGGCGGGGTGGCTATTTGGGCGATGCATTCGATGCATTTCAGATTGGTGATCCCCTGCGACCGATTCCGGATGTACGTTCCCGTGTCAACCAGACTCGTCAGGATGCCCGAAGTCGGGATTTGTTTGACGTTGTCGAATTGGAGTTTGCGGCCGGGCGTTTCAAAAATCTGGATGACTCCAAAACTCTGCACCAATTGTCGATTAAACGCGCAATGCGCATGATGTCTTCGGAACAATTGCGGGCGTTCTCTGTCGAAGATGCGTCCCGAACAGATCTGGATCGATATGGAAATACGTCCTTTGGTCGCAGTTGTTTAGTGGCGACTCAGTTAGTTCAGGCAGGCGTCCGGTGTGTCGAAGTGACACTCGGAGGATGGGATACACACATCAATAATACCGAAGCCCAAAGAGATCGAATTCGTATTCTAGATCCCGCCATGGCAGCGATGATGGCTGATTTGAAGGCTAGCGGATTACTCGAGAACACGATTGTTATTTGGGCTGGAGAATTTGGCCGCACTCCTCAACTCAATGGTGCCAGCGGGCGAGATCACTGGCCACACGGCTTCTCAGTCGTTATGGGGGGAGGGGGAATTCGAGGTGGACAGGTTGTTGGCGAAACCAACAAGACTCCGGATATCAGAGCAGAGAATAAAACCAGAGATGTCGTGAATCCTGTAACGATTGCCGATATCCATGCCACCGTCTTAAAGGCATTATCGATTGATTACCAACAGGAGTTGCAGACGCCAATTGGTCGACCTATGGCCATTTCTAAAGGGACACCGATAGATCAGTTAGTCGGTTGAGTGGTGTGACCCACGGCCTCAATCTTTCTTTGATATACTGACCTCAAGCTGGAGTGAAAAACTCTGGATTAAATCCAGTGAAGCCAGCTGTTTACAGAAAAACGGCCTTTGTGATATGGGAATGAAAAGCATGCTTAAACGAACGTTGGTCCTAGGTGCTGTGTGTTGCATGATGTTGTTCGGGGAAACAGCCGATGCAGGAAAGATTAAGTCGAAGCTAAAGGGGCGTCATCGAACAGGCCTTCCTAGTCAAGGATATGAAGATACCTTGAATGTGCCCGGACAGCCCTGGGGAGTTCATGACAAAGATCGTCCCGAACCATGGGTTATCACCCCGCCAACGGCGAGTACTCAAGCGAAAGCTGGTTCTGCTCCATCTGATGCCACAGTGTTATTCAATGGAACGGACCTATCTCAATGGCAAGCCGATAACGGAAAAGACGCTCAATGGACAGTCAAAGACGGTTACATGGAGGTCAATGGTACCGGCTCAATCAAGACCCGCGAGTCTTTTGGTAGTTGCCAGTTGCACGTAGAATTTGCATCGCCGATGGAGATTCAGGGCGATAGTCAAAAGCGAGGCAACAGCGGTGTAATGATTATGGGCCTGTATGAAATTCAGGTTTTAGATTCGTATGAAAACCGTAGTTATTCAGACGGTCAGGCTGCTGCTATCTACGGCCAGTATCCTCCGTTGGTGAATGCTTCCCGCGCACCAGGGCAATGGCAAGTGTACGACATTGTGTTCGAAGCCCCATCTTTTGATGAAGACGGCGTTGTCGCTAAACCGGCTCATATTACCGTTTTTCACAACGGAGTTGTCGTGCATAATCGAGCCGTTAGTCTGGGACAGGTTGCCCATAAAGATCCCCCCCAATGGAAGGTTCACGCTGAAAAGCTACCGCTTACTTTGCAGGATCACGGTAACCCAGTTCGATTCCGAAATGTATGGATCCGTCCCCTAACCGGATATGATTCGGATCAATAGAAGTGTCTTCCCAGTGGGCAACCCCAGATATAGATTGGTAACCGGCAGATTTTCTGTGATGCCTGTTGCTGAGTTAGTACGATGACTATTGGTGTGAGCTAATAGTGTGATGTAGCCATGTTTTCCGTCTCGGAATTGGAGAGAACCGGTCAATGATATCCTTCAGTTGCTTAATGTGTTCGACTACGGTTACCGTCGATGAGGACGCTCAAGGTAAGACGATTGAGTGTCCTGATTGTAGTGCCTCGTTGAGAGTTCCTGAACAATCGGTGACAGTACCTGCGCCCGTTGTAGATAAAGCTGCGTCGCCGGTGCGAGGCCAAGGAAAGGGAATTCGTGACGCTTCAGACTCGATAAGTACGAAGTCGATTTTTCGAGCCAAGCGAAAGGCTCAGTTAGCAGCCGAATCCAAAGGTGAGGAGTTCGATAGTTCGCGTTTTGAAAAGGCAGACCTGCCTCGTAAAACGATGTTCAGCTTGATAGTTGTTCTGGTATTGGCGGTTGGTTTTTATGCTTACTATTTGACGCGTCCGATTCCACGCCTGGTGTTAACGGACCAAAAAGCGAATTCACTGCTTAAGGCAATGAATACTCGCAACGATGAATCTATAACGTCACTTTTGGATGAGTTTCTAGGTGCACAGTGTACCAGTACGGAAATGATCGGAGAGATTCTGCGATACATTGATACAGAAGAAAAATTGGATGAGGTTATGGACGATCTGAAGCGACTTTCTCAGATTGCTTTGATTCAGAACCCATTGGTCAATGCAATTGATCGCGATAAACCAAATATGCAGCTGCTGTCATTGATGGAAGAATATCGCGGACGTCAGGCATCTTCTCATAGCAAGTTGGAGGAGGAAGTGTTGAGAATTAAAGCGATTGATCCGGCAATGGTCGATCGCCTTCAAAAAGAAATTCCGACAATAGCTCTTCTTGATATGTTCCAGGGTTAAGCCGGAATATCGTGGACGACTCCTTGCTCAAACTGATGCGTGAGTAACAGCGCGTAGAATAGCATGCAAGAATGTTGCAGAAGAGAGAGGTGTTGTGGTGGACGGCATTTCTCAAACGGGGTTCTTGTAGTACGATAAATTGCCTATTCAGACGTCAAGTGAATCAATAAAACGAAATAAGAGATATGGAAGCAGGAATCGTAGGACTACCAAACGTCGGCAAAAGCACGTTGTTCAATGCCCTTACGAGCTCTCAGGGAGCAGAAAGTGCAAACTACCCGTTTTGTACGATTGAACCGAATGAAGGCATTGTTCCTGTGCCGGATCCACGACTGGATATCATTAGCAGTCATATCACAACTCAGAAAGTGATTCCTGCAATCCTTAAGCTTGTGGACATCGCTGGTATCGTCAAAGGCGCAAGTGAAGGTGAAGGGTTGGGGAATAAATTTCTGAGTCACATCCGAGAGGTCGATGCCATTATGCAGGTGGTGCGGTGCTTCGAAGATGACGATGTCATCCATGTGTCCGGAAAAGTCGATCCTCTGGATGATATTGAGATCATTGAGGCGGAATTAATGCTGGCAGATATTCAAACACTTGAGAACGCGTTGAATAAGGCCGAGCGGACAGCTCGCAGTGGTGACAAAGAAGCGAAAGCAACCGTTGATGTGGTACAGAAGTGTCTTGCTCATCTGGGAGAAGACAAACCCTTGCGGAGTCTTGGGTTGTACGAAGCCGAATTGAAATTCATCCACAGCTATGGGTTATTGACGCTTAAACCTGTACTCTACGTTGCCAATGTTGCTGAAGATGATTTGAATGGCGAAGGAGAACTCGTTCAGAAGGTTCGTGACTATGCTGCTGAAGTTAATGCAGGTGTCGTTCATGTATGTGCCCGTCTGGAAGCGGAGATTGCTGAATTAGATGAAGAGGATCGCGAAGAGATGCTTGAGTCAGTCGGGTTGACTGAACCTTCTCTTGCAGTGCTGGCCAGAGAAGCTTACACCACGCTGGGCTTACAAAGTTATTTCACGGCCGGTGAAAAAGAAGTCCGAGCGTGGACGGTGCCTGTTGGGGCCACCGCGCCTCAGGCGGCCGGTGTGATTCATACCGATTTTGAACGCGGGTTTATCCGAGCGGAAGTTTATTCGCTGGATGATCTTGCTGAATTGGGTAGTGAAAAGGAAATTCGAACCGCCGGGCGGTTACGTGTCGAAGGTAAATCGTATGAGATGCAGGATGGTGATATCTGTCACTTCCTGTTCAACGTCTAGCTAATAGTTAATAGCTATTTCCGTCAAACGTAACCTAGCTTCAAGTCTTTACGTTTGTAACCATTTAGGCCGAGTTCATAAAATGCAATGACTCCCTGACTGTCTGTCACATAATGTCGATCATTAACGGTCGTTAGCGTGTAGGGCAGGAGTAGTAAGGGGCACGCAAACAGAGATGGGTGATTCATGGGAAGAATTACCAAAGAGTAGAGGTCTGGATGTTGATTTTAGCCTACTGCCCCCTTTATATTCGACTAACCATAATGATCTTGGAAGAAATTAGATCCCACTCAGACTTAGTGCTGTCATGAAATACGCTCCGGTGATTGTCTTGCTCTCTTTTTTATGGGGAGCCGTATATTGGATCTTCGTCACAGATCACCCACCCGATGCATTGGGGTATCCCCATGTGCGTGCTGAATTGGCTCAACCTGAAGGTGCATCGAGTCCCGTCATGTATCAGGGCGGGATTGGGCGCGACCGTCATATACAGGTGTCAGGGGCTGGTTTGTTCTTTGGGTTAGTGACTTTCGTTGGATTCTCGATGTTGATTGCCTGGGGATGCCGTACCCGAAATGCCCGGGAAGAAATTGCAGCGTTCTATTGGAATCTGATGGTGATGGTCAGCATTCTTTTCACGGCAGCTTTGATAACAATGTGTACGGTTTATCAGTCCTCTTGGGACAGCCCCTTTGAGCCACATTACTTGGGCGCCTTTCCTTTTGGAACGACCTTGATGTTTTTGGGGATTTGTGGTGTGCCAGTTGGTTTTATCGCGCTTTATGTTCTGTTCTATCGCGAATTCATTCTGCCCAAAAAGTCGCAGACTCGATTTGAAGAATTGGTAGCGGCTCGGCAGGCACGTGCAAATCAGCCCGAACTGGATTCGTAATGCTGGAATACCGTCCCTACATTGTATTTGCTTGCATTCTGGTCTACATGGTGATGTGTATTGTCGTCGGCTTGTGGGCCATGCGACGGACTAAGAACACGAGTGACTTCTTTATGGCAGGCAGGCACTTGGGAGTGTTTGTAACAAGTGCCGCAGTTTTCGCCAGCACCATGAGTGGCTTTGGATTCGTTGGGGGGCCTGGTATTGCCTACAAAAATGGCACCAGTTCGTTTTGGATGATGGTAAGTATCTCCATCGGTATGTGCATCATGTTCTTTCTGCTGGGGAAACGCCTGCGTTTGTTAGCCGGCTTGACGGATTCTTTGTCGGTGCCGGAAGTTGTTGCTTCTCGATATAAATCCAATCGAACCGGGGGCTTGATGGCGATTGCGCTTCTACCAGGAGTACTGATTTATTTGGCAGTTCAGATCAAAGCGATGGCGGTGGTGCTATTTGACTTGTTACAGGATTTGAGTTGGGCCAGTAATGTTTCGATTGAGTGGTGTTTCGTTCTTTGTTGTTCGGTGTTGGTTTTCTATTGTGTAACTGGCGGCATGGTTGCTTCGGTTTACACGGATTTCATACAGGGTATTATCATGGTCGGAGCCGCTCTTCTCGTGTTCTACGCCGCGATGACAACTTTAGACGGCGGCTTCACAGAAATGGCCCAGATCATTACGCAAGATGATCCGGAATCCATGCAGCCTTGGGGTACTCTGGGAATGATTTCCTGTCTGTCGATTTACTTCATTATGGCGTTGGGCGTTTGCGGTCAGCCTCATGTGATTAGTAAATTGATGATGACCAAAAAGCCGGAGGACAGCCGCCATCTTCTTCCGCTTTCATTGGCCGGCTTTATGCTCTCGGCGATCTTATGGGTTTCGATTGGAATTACCATGCGAGCGATGGTGGTGGGGGACTATCATCAGCCACTCGTTAATGCCGATGAAGCCAGTTCAGCCTTCTTAACGCAGTATGCTCATCCCTTATTGGCAGGAGTCGTGTTTGCGGGCTTGTTTGCGGCGATTATGTCCACGGCGGATAGTTTCCTGAACATTGGCGCGGCAGCCATCGTTAATGACGTACCCAAACTACTGTTTAAGCGTCAGCTAAACAATGAGTTGTTGTGGGCTCGTATCATGACGGTTCTCATCGCGGTGGGTGCTGCCTTGATTGCCTACTTCGCTGAAGATACGGTTGCGATGTTAGGCGTTATGGGCTGGAGTGCCTTTGCAATTGCCTTTGTACCAACCGTGGCATTGGGGTTGAATTGGCGGCGAGCGAATCGATTGGGAGCGGAATTATCAGTGTTAGCAGGATTTGTTGTTTATGGGATTCTATTTTTCAAGGAAATCGCTTTGCCGTTTAATTTTCACCCCGGGGCATTTTCATTGTTGGTGACCGTTACCGTGTTCTTTTTGGTATCGATTGCAACACCGCCGGATGTCATTGATCGCGATGTGGAAGAGTTACTTGAACTGTAGGTGGTTAAGCCCATCTATCCAGTTCGGTTGTTTGAGAGTTACTTTAACATCTAGGCTAAAATATCGTGCAGGACATTGCCATGAACATCCGTCAGTCGCATATCTCGTCCCCCAAAGCGATAAGTTAGATCCATGTGATTCACACCCATGAGGTGCAGGGCGGTGGCCCACATGTCCCATACCGTTGCTTTGTTTTCGACAACATGATATCCGAATTCATCGGTCTTGCCGTATTCGACTCCGCCTTTAACACCACCTCCAGCCATAAAGATACTAAATCCGTAGGGATCGTGGTCCCGTCCATCACTTCCCTGGGCAAACGGTGTACGTCCGAATTCTCCGGCAAAAACAATCAGCGTTTCTTTCAGGAGATCGCGTTGTTTAAGGTCTTTAATCAATGCGGCGATTGGTTGATCTACCTGATGGCCCATGCGTCCATGTCCCACTTTGATACCACCGTGGTTATCCCAGGGGTTGGCTGCACCACCTCCGCCGATACCGGATTGCAGGCAGGACAGTTCAATGAAGCGGACTCCCTTTTCCACCAATTTTCGGGCCAAAATGCATTGACGAGCATAGTGACCCTTTTTGATATCCTGATCATGAACGCCGTACATATTCAGCGTCGCTTCTGTTTCATCGGACATGTCCACTACTTCAGGTACAGCGGCCTGCATTTTGTAGGCCATTTCATAGTTGCGGATTGCCGATTCGACGTCCGCATCATTGGCTGTGGTGCGGAGGAATCGATTGTCCAGATTGTTGATGAAATCAAGCCGTTTGCGTTGCCGTCGATCGGCTTCTTGAGGCACGATGTTGGATACAGGGGGTTTGCGATCCAGAGTAATGCTCGAGGCCTGATGAATCGCAGGTAAGTATCCATTACTAAAGAGACCGACGCCACCGTGCGGAGGTACACTGCCTCCGCTATGCAGGACCACGAATCCGGGAAGATTTTCATTTTCACTGCCCAGTCCATAGGTCATCCACGCACCAGCACTGGGGTGTCCGCGAAATGGGAAGCCTGTGTGCATGAAATAATTTGCCTGAGCATGTTCACTGAATTCCGCCGTCATGGATTTGACGATCGCCAAATCATCCGCACAGGTTGCCAGATGGGGAAAGAGTTCACTAATCTCAAGTCCGCTCTCACCTCGGCGTTTGAATTCCCAGTGCGAGGGCATCATCGTCCCTTTGTTATTGAACTGCGTACGCTCCGTCTTGAAGGGAATCGGCTTCCCCGCTTCGGCCTGAAGGCGTGGCTTATGATCGAAACTATCGCATTGGGAGAATCCACCCGACATGTAGCAGAAGATGACATGCTTGGCTTTAGGCTCGAAGTGAGCCGGTCGCGGGCCAAACGGTGATTCTGCCTTGACTGGGTTTGGATCCATACCAAGCAATCCGGCCAGAGCGGCCATACCAAAGCCATTGGATGCTCGTGATAAGATGTGCCGTCGACTATATTCTTGTGCTGGTTGTAAGGTCATTACATCACCGGATGAAAATAAATTCTTTGAGATTAAAAATGGACTGGGCGTAATCTCGCCATGCTTGCCGAACGGGTTCAACCGTATTGGCTGGGCGTTGTATGCCTGCCAGTTGTTTGCGGATGGTATCAATTTTCTGTGTTAACGCATCAACCTGTTCACGTTCGGAGACGGAAAGAGATTCACGTACAAGTTTGTCCGAAATGTAAAAACGTTGTCCTGTGGCGATGCCTTTAATGACATCCGCAGACAGGGCTTGGTCATACAACTCTGCCTGAATGATTTTCCCCGTTAGGTTGTGGTTGCTGCCGGCCGGCGAGTGTCTCAGTCCGAGATTAATTACAGTGTCACTTGCTGGGTATTTCACCAATCCGGATGAAACGTATGGTTTTCCGTACGGTTCACCGTTGCGGAACATAGTGATCGTGCCATCTTGCTTATAGCTGATGGCCATATGAACAGGTTTAGTCAACGCGTCGCTTTCGGCAGGTCCGTTGACTCGTTGCGTACGGACGAATCCGTTACTCCCGGGCATCCATAATCGACTGTCGCGTTCTCCATATACGATGGCATCGAAGATAATTCCGTTGGAAGACTGAATGTTGATCACTCCGCCTCCCTGTTGGTCTAGATTGTCCAGTTGCACGACTGCCGCAAGCGTCTTTTCTGAGACATCTTTCGAGACTTTGCCGGAACGGGCAAATGCTCTGGGTGACTTAAGAATTAAAGCACCGTCTGCGATGCGGGCACCGTTGATCAAATCGAGTTTGAGACCATTGATCTGATCGGTCAACCCCTCTTCACCCCCACTGAAATCCCAGGCATGCAGGGGTTGAGGAAGCTCGGCTTTGGGGTTGTTATCCTTCATGGCGGCCTCGGTAAGTCGCTGGCGTATCGGAGCCAAAATCGACTCTCTCTGCTTGGAAGCAGTATCCAGAAACTCATTCAGTTTGGCAATCTCTGCTTCTTGTTCTTCGATGTCGCGTATCAAAGCTTCAAGATATTGACGGCTCGCCGCGACCTCTTCGGTTGTTGCATTTCGTCCCAACGCTCGAAGAAACATATTATTAATTTTGTCAGTGTCGGTCGACAGGTCAGCGTTGCTGAACACGGAATCGGCAAATAATCGAGCTCGGCTAATTACCTGTTCATTGTTGAGCAGTGTTAGTGACTGGGCCGGGACATTGGTGGTATTACGTGCTCCCATCGTGGTGGTAGGATCGGGGAAGTCAAATGCCCGCAGAAACGGATCGATGTTATTGCGAGCGATCACGACGTAAATACTACGACGATTACTTGCACCGTTAGCACTACCTTCATACATGCGGGGTTCCAAGACTCCAGCGCTTTGTAGAATCGAGTCGCGAATGGACTCGGCATCCAGGCGGTTAACGGGGAATTGGGCCAGCAACGTCGTGGCTTGATCGCTGTTAGTTTGCTCGTTGACACTCGACTGCCTAAAGGTGTCACTGAGAACGATATGTTTAATTGTCTTCTTAAAGGACCAGTCATTTTCTGACATGTAAGTGACTAAGTAATCGAGTAGCTGTGGATGAGTTGGTAGTTGTCCAAGGCGTCCAAAGTTGTCTGGCGTGGAGACAATCCCACGACCGAAGAGATAGTGCCAGATGCGATTCGTTATGACTCGTCCCACGAGTGGGTTTTCAGGGTTGGCCAGATCTTTTGCCAGTTCCAGACGTCCGCTTCCTGTGGTGTCATAATGTGAGTCGCCGAAGACTTCCAGGAAGCCCCGAGGCACGTTGTCGCCAGGAGTTTGGGGATTGCCCCGAACCCATAATGGATGATCGACTCCCTCCCGGTCAATGATGCCCGGTACACGGGTCGGTAAGGGTAACGCATTCTCGATACGACGGTACTCTTCAATCTGAGTCTTGAGTTCCGGGTTATTTGCAAGTTGATTAGGAAGTAGATTAGTACGGACAAAGAATCCGAGGAATCGAGCTTGCTGATCACTAAGTTTATTGGCGGCCCAATCCTGAATGGCCTGGGTCAAAACCCGTCGGTAGGCCTGCAGTAAGTCGTTGTAATTTGAAAGGTCGTCGGTGAATAATCCGGCCAGCCGGTTGGGTAATTCGGCTGGTGCCTGCTGTCCCTCTTTGGTCACTACAAAATCGGTAATTCCCCACCAGCTACGCTCATTGTTTCGACGCTCAATCGGCAAATCTCCGGCCGTCGCAATTTCAAAATGCACGCTGTTGTCAGTGAAGAAGACCATATCGTGTTGAACCCATTGTGGAGTCACGCTTTTGAGAGTGTGCCCGTTATATAGTAATCCCAGCACCCGCGGGTAGTTTTCCACCGCCGGTCGGGCACGTGCTTCCTCACCACCTGCGACACGAAACCACATCTTCTGAAAGTCGACCGGAAATTCAGGCGATTGCAAAATGCCGTTGTGACGACTTGAAATACCATGCGTAAAGATTCCGCCTTCGTGCACGTTATCAATGATGTGGTCACCGGACGCGAGTACGGAAAACGACCCCGGAGGACTGGCTTGTGTAGCCGTACCATTTCCAGTACGTGTCCAGGTGGCCGCCTGCTGAGGGTCACTCAGGTCCCAGCGATGGCCTAATTCCTGATCAAAGAAGGCATCTTCCCGAGCCTTAGCATTGCTCCACTCTTCACGCAGAGACTTCCAGCGGGCTAGGAAAGCTTCCCCCTGAAGATTCCTCAACTGTTGTAATGCGAACAGTGGGTTCGTCTGCCCGTTCTCTTTGGCAGCATCGATTTGTTTATTCCAGTCAACCACCAGTGAAGTGTCGCGAGAGAGGATCTCAGGTAACTGCTCAGCAGTCTTCAGCCAGTTGGCTGCCAAGCCGGCTTTGATTTCCCGCTTTAGTCTTTTCAGGTGCTGTTGGTCTTTAACAAGGATGTCAGGTGAATCTGCAGACCGAAGGGCAGGGCGGAGGTTGTTAAAAACTCCAAAAAAGCGGAAGTAGTCTTTTTGACTAATCGCATCGAATTTGTGATCGTGACATCGGGCACAAGATACCGTGAGTCCCAAAAAGGCTTTGCTCAGCACATCGACCTGATTGTCGGTAAATGTCAGCATTTCAGCGACGGGGTCCACCGGAGAGAATCCGTGGGGAACCAGACGATAGTGCCCGGTGCCAATTAGGGACTCATTAAGTTTTGCCTGGTCGTTGTATCGAGGTGTTTCCAGCAGGTCACCAGCAATATGTTCGGTTACCAGCTGCATATAGGAAAGATCCTGATTGAATGCTCGGATAAGATAGTCACGGTATCTAAAAGTGAAAGGGATGGAGGGATCTCCTTCACTCCCGTGGGAATCGGTAAACCGAATTACGTCCATCCAGTGTCGAGCCCAACGCTCTCCGTAATGTGGACTGGCCAGTAATTCGTCGACGAGCTCTTCGTATTTGGGATCATCCAGATCCGGACCATATTTTTCGATTTGTTCGAGAGATGGAGGCAGGCCGGTAAGAGCAAAACTCAGCCGGCGTAACAAGGTGAAGGCATCGGCTTGTTCAGCGGGTGGAAGACTCTCTTCTGCCAGTCGTTGTTGAACGAAAAGGTCCACCGGGTGCGAGGACTCGGAAGGAATAGTAGGCAGAGCAGGTGATTCTACTGGCCGGAAACTCCACCATTTGGACCGACGGTTACGTACGGCTTCCCAGGAGATAACGGAGTCAAGCTCTTTTGCCGTAGGAGCAGTGTCCCGCGGATCAAACGCACCATCTTTAATCCATTGAGAAAAATCTGCAATGATTGCATTGCTAAGCTTGGGACCATCTTTGGGCATACGCATGTCGTTTTGGTGACGCATCGCCTGAAGTAATGGACTATTGTTGACTTCATCGATGAGAATGGCTGGGCCATTAAAGCCACCATCCAGCATCCCCTGCTTGAAGTCGAGGATAAGATCACCCTCTTGAGCACCATGGCTGTTATGGCACTTATAACAGTGCTCGACTAGGACAGGACGAATGCGAGCCTCGAAAAACTCCTGCTTTTGTAGGTCAGTTTGTCCGAAAGCCAACGACGTGAGAAAAGTAATGCAAAGAGCAAATGATGTTTTAGTTTGGCACATAGTAGATCGGCTTAGGTGTGCTGTCTGTAAGAAATTCAAGCTTAAGTATAAACGATGTTGTCACGCAGGATGCTAGCTTTAGCCGATAGTTACGATTCGATCGGACGCGAGTGATTCGGGCAATGGCGTTGGAGAAGCGATTACCAGTGTTGTGGAATATGTTGTTTGTAATTCGCGGAGGTAATGGCAAACTAACTCAATTCCGCTCGAATCCATTTCGGTAAATGGTTCGTCCAGTAGTAACAGGGAAGGTGAAAGAATAATAGTACGTCCCAATGCGATACGTCGCTTTTCTCCGCCCGATAGATTTTTGACATCCCGATTTAGAAGTGAGTGCACTTCAAGAAGCGTGGCAATTTTGGCGGCTTTGTCTTGAGCCTGATCGATGTTACGGGCTTTTGCTCCGTACAACAAATTGGTTTGGACTGTACCTTTGAATAGGAACGGTGATTGTTGGACAAACCCAACAGGATGATAGAGCTCTGGGATATCCACCAATCCGTTGTATTCGGATTCCAATCCCGCAAGCACTCGCAATAGCGTTGATTTGCCGGAACCATTGATCCCCTGGACCCCTAGGCACATTCCATGCTCGATGGTTAATTCGGATATGTCACAAATGGTGGTGTTCGCCCGAGTTACGAGTAAATTCTTAATTCGAATAGGAGGCTTCATTCTTTTTCCTCCCGGCCCGCCCACGCGATAACCAGCGTGATAAGAATAGCAATGAGTAGCAAGATCAGACTCATCGCTACCGCTCGAGAGAATTCACCGCGTGCAGTTTCCAATGTCGTTGAGGTAGAGAGCGTTCTTGTTTTGAACTTCAGGTTGCCCCCGACCATCATGGCGATGCCAAGTTCTGTAAAACAGCGAGCAAATGCAGTGAGAATAGCCAGCGTGATGGGAAGACGAGCCTCGGAAAGATACGTCCTCCACCGCTGTAGACGGCCAGCACCTAGCATGAATGCTGTTTCCGATATTCGTGGGTCCAGGTTTTTGATGCCTCCGTGAGTCAGGCTCACGATAATGGGGACAGCCAGAAGCACTTCCCCAAGGACGATTCCCCAAGAAGTGTAAAGTAGTTCCAAAATGCCTAACGGCCCTTGTCTGGCCAGCAACGCATAACCAATTAGGCCGATGAGTACCGTGGGTACACCCATGGCTCCCCGAAATAAGGTGACAACGAGGCTTCTTCCAGGAAACGGATGTTGAGCTAAAAACGTACCTAAGGAAATACCTATGACGGTCGCCAAAATGACCGCCGTCGAGCTGACCCAGATACTACGCCAAGCAGCATCAAAAACTAACGAGTCGCCGCTCATTAGTAAGTCGAAAGCTTCAGAGATTCCATCGAGAATCATCTTCATGGTGAGTCGTCCAGGGAAGCCGTTGAGGTAATCGGTTCGAAGAGTGTCGAGTTATGTAGTTGGTATTTCTGAATTATCTGAATCGCTTCGGCAGATTGCAGGAATGAAAAAAAACGGTTCGCTAGGTCAGCGTTGATTTTGGAGCTTTTAGAAGGGTTCACGGTTATGACGCTGTATCGATTTTCTAGCAGGGGGTGAGTACTAACGAGTGGAACAAGTTCAATCTTATGTTGGAACCGAAGATAGGTCGCCATGTCACAGAGTGTATATGCTTGTAATTCATTGGCAATCATCAATGTATTGCCCATGCCTTGCCCCGTCTCAATGTAGCTCTCCAATAGCGGACAGCCCGGCTCACCCCAGAGTTGCAACTCTCTTTTATGAGTGCCACTGTCATCACCTCGAGATACAAACCGTTGGTTTTGCCTGCCGATCTGCTGAAGTGCCTGATCCGGTGCAAGATGTTTGATTTGTGCGGGATCAGCAGCCTGTCCAACCAGTATGAAATAGTTTTTCATAAATGATGCATGCCTTTGGCCGTGCCTCTCCTGCATAAACTGCCGTTCGGAATTTGGAGCATGCACGATTAAAACATCAGCTTCGCCTTGCTCTCCCATCTTCAAAGCGGCTCCGGTCCCCACGGCGATAACAGAGAGATCGCAAGGGGTGTTACGAGTGAATGCAGGCAGGAGTTGGTCAAGTAACCCAGAGTCGCGCGTACTGGTTGTGGTTGCAATCCTTAGTGCTCCGACTGAATTTGATTGGCCGGAGTGATCTGGTCGACAGCCTGAAAACCATAGGCACAGGCCCAGCAGCAAGTACTTTAGATTGCGTTGTTTATAAAAGTCATCACTTAACATGGTTCGGGTTTCAATACGCGGTGCACACTGTTAGAGTGCAATGGAGAACCGGCCTTTCAGCTGCATCATTGACTAATTATAGATGATTGTCGAGTCCTTTGATTCAGATGTTGTTTTAGTATTATTAATTCCATGCGTATACTTGTAGCAGCTGGCTACAATCGGAATTAGCTTGTTCAATCTTATGTGTGTTTACTTTTTAGCCATTGCTCTGCATATGAAAGTCAGAAAATCAAATGACGATCTCCTTTAAGTGCCCAAGTTGTTCGAAACCCTATAACGTGCCCGATCAATTGGCTGGGAAGAAATCAAAATGCTCTTGTGGTCATCAGTTTATGATTCCCGCTGCTGCAGCCGCACCCGCACCGACATCACCCGCTCCAGTACCAGGGCGACAGGCTCCAGGCACTCAACCGTTGGCGCCAGCTAATCCGTTGGGGCAAATGCCACAAACAACGGGAAACCCACTTGGTGGAATGCCTACTACTCCAAGTGGTGGGAACCCGCTTGGTGGAATGCCTTTGCCTCCTGCTGGGGGTAACCAGTTCGGAGGTCTACCGACGGGGACCGGATTGCCGGCTGGCGGTGGAATGCCGGGAGGCAATCCACTAGGGGGCATGCCGGGGACTCCAGGCATGCAGGGTATGCAAGCCGGTGGCTGGAATAGTCCCGGTGGAGGTCCTAAACCGAAAAGTAAAAAAACAGCGAGCGGCAATAGCAAGAAAAGAATGTGGATAGGCATTTCAGTCTTCTGCGTGACGCTCGTCATCGCCGGTATCACCAGCTTCGTCTTACTCAGTGGTAATGATAGTGGCGAACAGGCTTCCAATGAGGGAGACAACGCCACTCAGACGCCCCAAACCTCCACGGGAGGAGCTGCTGGGAACTCTACACAAGGTGGAGGGCCTGGTCAGGGTAGTGATATGTCCTCCATGATGAGTGGAATGACGGACCCTGGTGCGGGAGGGATGGATGAAGGAATGATGGATCCCAGTAACATGGGAGAAGGAATGATGGATCCCGGCGCTGGAGGTGATCCAGGTATGGAAGGCGGTGACTATGGGGGCGCTGGACCTGGAACAGACCCAAGTCTTGGTGGTAGTGATCCCGCAGCCAG
>CEUV01156971.1_pt1 | contig 64620 bp, 68 predicted proteins | sample 356401 | NCBI WGS metagenome assembly CEUV01 (sample SAMEA2622710, study PRJEB7988) | marine metagenome | isolation source: saline water (ENVO:00002010), including
ATTCAACTGATGCATCAACAGCATCTCTAATAAGATCAATGCAAAAAATTAATAGAAATGGTTTATCAAATAATAAAGGTTTTTATGATTATAAAGAAGGTAAAAAAATTAATATATGGCCCGGATTAATTGATTTAATTCCTTTAAGTAAAAATCAACCTTCAATTGATGAAGTAGAAATAAGGCTACTCGTTAGTGCTATAAATAATATCTTTTATAATTATAATAAATATGCTGATTTAAATAATCCCGAAGCATATGACTATATAGCTATAAAAAATATTGGATTGCCTATTTGGACTGGAGGAGCTTTTAAGTGGGTCAAAGAAAATGGAGTTGAAAAGTTTATAAATATAAGTGGTAAATATGCAAAAACTCTAGGGTCTAGGTTTGTACTTAATGAAAATATTTTGAATATAATTAAATCTATTTAATATTATTCTTCTACAAAATTCAAAACAATAGAATTAATACAATACCTTAATCCAGTAGGTTCAGGACCATCAGGGAAAACATGGCCTAAATGAGAGTCACATTTACTACACTTTACCTCAGTCCTAATCATTCCATGTGATGTATCTTTAAAATTAACTATGTTTGCTTCATCAAATGGAGCAAAAAATGCAGGCCAACCTGATCCACTCTCATATTTCGCTTCTGAATCAAATAATTTTTGATCGCATGTTACACAAAGATAAGAACCTTTTCTTTTTTCATAATTATAAGCTCCACTAAATGGTGGCTCTGTTGCTCCTTCTCTTGCCACAGCGTATTGATCATCTGTTAGTTTATTTCTTTTTATTGTAGTCATTTCATTTCCTATAATTTATTTTATAAAACATATTAACTATATATGTAAATACTGATATAATATAGTACTCAAAATATTCAATATTAGGAGAGTTAAATGATTACATTAGAGTCTATAGATGAACTTAAAAAGTATGTAGGTAAAGTTACAGGTAAAAGTCCCTGGGTAAACGTCTCACAAAACAGGATTAATGAGTTTGCAAAAGCTACAGAAGACTATCAATGGATTCATCTGGATGAAGAAAAGTCTAAGGAAGGTCCTTTTGGCTCTACAATTGCTCATGGCTTTTTAACTTTATCTCTTGCCCCTTGGATGAGTTATAATACATATGAAGTTAAGAATATTGCTCACTCAGTTAATTATGGTTTAGATAAAGTTAGATTTTTATCGCCCGTAAAGGCTGGGTCTAATTTAAGAGGATCATTTAAACTTTTAGAAGTTACTCCTTCTAAATCTGGCTTTAAGATAAAAAATGAACTTACTATAGAAATTGAAGGAGAAGATAAACCAGCATGTGTCGCTGAAACTTTGGGAGTTTTATATCCCGCAAATTAATTATGGATATAAAAATTCTTTAAGCCATTTATCATTATCTGTTTTAAAAAGTACTCTTTCATGAAGTCTGTGTTCCATATCTTTCCAAAATTCTATTCTCTCTGGTACAACTATTCTTCCTGACCAAAAATTAGGACGAGGTATAACTTGCCCATTATACTTTTCTTCATAAAATTCTATACTTTCTTCTAAACTTTTATAGCCTTTAGGAAGATAGCTCGACTGTTTACTTGCCCAAGCCCCAATTTGACTTTCTCTAGACCTACTTTCAAAATAATTATCTGATTCATTTTTAGGTAGTTCTAACAAAGGTCCTTCTATCCTGATTTGTTTTTTTATAGATTTCCAATGAAAACATAAAGCAACCCTTACGTTTCTTTCAAATTCTTTTGCTTTGCGGCTGTGTAAATTAGTAAAAAATACAAAACCTCTTTCATCAAAATGTTTTATAAGAACCATTCTAGCGGAAGGTATACCAGCTGCGTCACATGTTGCCAAACAACATGCATTATAATCATTAATTTCGTTATCTTTTGCTTCATTTAACCATAAAGAAAAAAGCTTCATGGGATCAGAAAACTTCATAAACTCTTCACTTTTCATAACAATCCTTATATATTTATTTATATAATATTATATAGGATAATATTCTAAATTAGATAATTAATATTAAATTTTTTGTAATAATTAAATCAAAAAAAATATTCTAAAAATAAATAATTTATTTAAACTAGGAAAAAATATGCACCCAGAAGATAATTCAAAACAAGATTCTATAATTAATAGCGGTATTATGAAAAATAAAATTGGAATTGTTATGGGGGTTGCAAATGACAGGTCATTGGCATGGGGAGTTACAAAAGCTTTATCTGATAATGGAGCCGACATAATACTTACTTATCAAGGTGAAGCATTAAAAAAGAGAATTATTCCACTATCTGAAAAGGTAAATGCCAAAGGTATTTTTGAATGTGATGTTTCAAATGAAGACTCTATAAAAAGCATATTCGATGAAATACATGATAAATATGGTAAAATAGATTTTATTGTTCATGCAATTGCATACTCTGATAAAGAAGAGCTGAAAGGTAAATATATTGAAACATCTAAAAAGAATTTTTTACAATCTATGCATATCTCCTGCTATTCTTTTACTGCAGTAGCAAATTATGCTTCAAAAATAATGAATGATGGTGGAAGTATGTTAACATTATCTTATTATGGAGCAGAAAAAGTAATTCCGCATTACAATGTAATGGGTGTTGCAAAAGCAGCGTTAGAGGCAAGCGTAATGTATCTTTCTGCTGATTTAGGTGAAAGGGCAATAAGAGTTAATGGAATTTCAGCTGGCCCAGTTAAGACCTTAGCAGCATCAGGCATTGGTGATTTTAGATATATTCTTAAATGGAATGAATATAATGCACCTCTTAAAAGAAATACTAATTTAAACGATGTAGGAGGAGCAGCTTTATTTCTGTTATCAAATTTATCTTCTGGAACTACTGGTGAAATTCTTCATGTAGACTCTGGCTATCATGTTGTAGGCATGAAATCTCCAGATGCTCCTGATATTTCGGTTGTTTAATAATGGCAAGTAACTCATTTGGTAAAATTTTCAGATATACCACTTTTGGAGAAAGTCATGGACCAGAAATAGGTTGTGTTATAGATGGTGTTCCACCAGGTATTAAATTATCTAAAGAAGATATTCAATCTGATCTAAATAGGAGAAAACCGGGTTCCTCTAAGTTCGTCACACAAAGAAAAGAAAAAGATATTGTAAAAATATCATCAGGAGTTTTTGAAGGAAAAACTACTGGGACACCTATAGCATTATTAATTCAAAATGAAGATCATAAGTCTAAAGATTATCAGGATATTAAAAATACCTTTAGACCCTCGCATGCAGATTATACTTATCAAGAAAAATATGGAATACGAGATTATAGAGGGGGAGGAAGATCTTCTGCAAGAGAAACTGCTATGAGAGTAGCGGCCGGTGCAATTGCAAAAAAGGTGTTATCCAAAGTAATAAGTAATAAAGTAGAAATTATTGGATCTGTAATACAAATAGGTCCGCATAAAATAAATAAAAGTAAATGGAATAAAAATTCTATTAATAAAAATGACTTTTTTTGCGGTGATCAAACTTCAATAGCTTTATGGGAAAATTATTTAAAAAATATAAGAAAAAAGGGATTATCATGTGGTGCAATTATAGAAATAATAGCAAAAAATATTCCTGTTGGATTAGGTGAACCTATATATCAAAAATTAGATGCTAATATTGCAAGCGCGTTAATGAGTATTAATGCAGTAAAAGGAGTAGAGATTGGGGACGGTTTTTCAGTTGTGGATTTAACAGGAGAAACTAATGCAGATGAAATTAGAATAGATAAAAATAAGCAAGTAAAATTTCTTTCTAATCATGCTGGAGGGATATTAGGTGGTATTTCTTCAGGGCAAGATATTATCAGTAGATTTGTAGTTAAACCAACAAGCTCTATTTTACAATCTAGAAAAACTATAACTAAAAATAAAAAAGAAACTAATATTATTACCAAAGGAAGGCATGACCCATGTGTTGGTATTAGAGCAGTGCCTGTAGGTGAAGCAATGGTTGCTATCGTTTTAGCAGATCAGGCCTTACAACATATAGCTATTACTCGGAATTTAAAAAATGAAAAAAAATAAAGAAGAAAAGTATATTTGGGATTTAAATATTGAGCCTAAATTAGAACTACTTGATGAAGAAATGAAGCATTATATTAATGTCTGTAAAGAAAAGTTAGGAATGGTTCCAAATGTCATTTTAGCGAATGCGTCTGACAAAGATAGATTAAAGAACTTTGTAAACTTTTATAATAGATTAATGTTAAAGGAAGGACATTTATCTAAATTAGAACGTGAAATGATTGCAGTAGTAGTATCTAGTTGTAATAAATGTTTTTATTGCTTGATAGCCCACGGTGCAGCAGTAAGGCAACTAAGTAAAAACCAATATCTAGGTGATGAATTAATGATAAACTATAGATCTGCCAGCTTAAATATTAGACATAAGCTTATGTTAGATTTTTCCTTTAAACTTACAGAAAATCCAAGTAAAGTTGATAACTCAGACAGAAATATATTACGTGAAGCAGGTTTTTCAGAAGAAGAAATACTAGAAATAGTAGAAGTGGCTAGTTTCTTTAACATGTCAAATCGTATAGCTGCTGGAACTGATATGCGTCCTAATGCCGAATATCATAATATGGGTAGGGAATAATTATTTACTAGCATATAATAAGTATTCAACATTACCTTTTGGTCCCGTAATTGGACTCTTAATAATTTGAATTACTTTCCAGCTCATCTTATCTTCTATCCATAATCTAATATTTTCACAAACGCTACTCCTTAATTTTTCATCTTTTACTACTCCACCTTTAGCAATAAATTTTTTTTCTAGTTCAAACTGTGGTTTTATTAAAGCTATAAGTTGTGCATTTTCAGAACATAGTTTAAGTGGTTCAGACAGAATTTTAGTTAAACTTATAAAACTTGCATCACATACTAGTATGTCAATATTTTCTTCTATATCCATCTTACTAAGATATCGTGCATTTTTTCTTTCTATGGAAATAACCTTAGGATTATTTAATATTTTTTCATGTAACTGACCATAACCTACATCAACGGCGTACAACTTCTTAACTCCGTTTTTAAGTAAAACGTCGCTAAAGCCTCCAGTAGATGCACCTATATCTAGTGCTATTAAACCACTAACATTTATTTGAAAATTTTTTAAAGCATGATCTAGTTTAATACCACCCCTAGATACCCAAGGATGTAACGGTCCTCTCAAAGATATTTCAGCATTTGTTGAAATTGAGTATCCTGGCTTATCTAATTTTATTTCTTTAAGAAATACTTTACCAGCTATTATAAGTGACTGAGCAACAGATTTAGTGTCAGCAAAACCTTTTTTAACAACTAATTCATCGAGACGTACTTTAGTTTTTTTCATTTCTTTCTGTCTAGAATATAGTCAGCAAGCAAATTTAAATAATAACTTTTTTTGCCATAGCCTGAAAGCACATCCTTAGCTTGGTTTATATGAGTAACAGCTATTTTTTTTGCTTTTTCTTCTCCGTATAAATCCACAAAACTATATTTTCCTTTTATTTTGTCTTTGTTAGTTTTTTTACCTAATATTTTTTCATCGCCTTTAAGGTCTAATAAATCATCTTTAATTTGAAAAACTTTACCGATAGAGTTGCCATAATTATACATATTATTAAAGTCCTCTTTTGAGCCCTTTCCCAAAATTGCTCCAAAACAGGTTGCGCAGCTGATCAAAGCCCCTGTCTTCATTTCATTCATAAGTTCTACACTTTTATTATTATTCTCATTAGAGAATAAATCTAGTATTTGTCCTCCGACCATTCCAGCACTTCCGGCAGATTTAGATAAAAGCTTTATTAGTTCAATACATATATTTATATCAATATTTTTATACCTCTCTACTAATAAAACAAATGAGTCTGTTAATAACGCATCTCCAGAAAGTATTGCTATAGCCTCATTATATTTTTTGTGAAGAGTTTCATTTCCTCTTCGCATATCATCATCATCCATAGCTGGTAAATCATCATGGATTAATGAATATGTATGAACCATTTCTATAGCAATAGCGGCATCTATGGATTCTTCAAATTTCACATCAAATAAGGAAGCACATTCATATACTAAAAATGGTCTAATCCTTTTACCTCCTGTAGAATTAATATAGCCAATACTCTCATTTAAAATTTCTGGAATATTATCAATAAAATACTTTTGACCATAAAATTTATCAAATTTATCTCTAAAGGAATTTAAATGCTCTAAAAAATCAGGCTGGTTTTGTTTTACTTTTTCGTTCACTCCATGTCCAAAGCTTTAGTAGTTAATTCACCCTCTTTATCTACTTCTATTTTTTCAACTCTAAGTTGGGCTTCTTTTAGTTTTTTTTCACAATGAATTTTTAAATTTGTTCCTCTTTCATAGGCCTCTACTGCTTTATCTAAATCTATTTCACCAGAATCTAATTGTCCCACTATTTCTTCAAGTGATTTTAAAGCTTCTTCGAAAGTCATATTATCTATATCTTGTTTTTTACTATTATCCGACATTTTTAAAATCCAATTTTTTTATAAAAGTTATATAATAATAATAATATATATGTATAATTCAATCTTGATAATTAATTATATAGGAAAAATAGATGCGATCTATCTTAATTCAAATTTTTACAGTCATTTTTATTGGTGCCTTAGCTTGGTTATTATGGGATAATTGGTCAATAGTAACTGGTGCAGACAATAATAAAAATAATAATACTAAAGCAGAAAGACCACCAACGGCAATTGATGCAAAACAAGTTAGAATAGACGATATAACTGTTGATATGGAAGTAGTGGGCAATCTTAAAGCATTAGATTCTATAGATGTAACATCTGAAGTTAATGGAATAGTAACTGAAATAAAATTTACAGAAGGACAAAGGGTTAAAAAAAATAATATATTATTTATTCTGGAATCGAGTATAGAAAAAGCTGAAATTAATATACAAAAAGCTGAAGTAGATAGATGGACAGCGTTATTGGAAAGAAGAAAAAGGTTGGCAAGAAGTGCAGAAAAATTATCTCAAACTAATAACATTGCTAAAACAAGATTAGATCAACTTTTAACAGACGAAACTGAAGCTCTAGCCCAACTCCAAATTGCAAAAGCAGCATTAAATATAGCTAAAAATAAATTTAACAAAAAAACCATAAGAGCACCATTTGATGGAATTATTGGACTTAAAATTAAAAGTATTGGTGAATACCTTGAGCCAGGTGAAGTTATGACATCACTAGACAGTATAGACCCAATAGAGATAGATTTTGAAGTTCCAGAAGCTGCAATTTCTTCTCTAAAAATAGGAACAAAAATTAAAACTTTTTCTCGTGCATGGGAAGAAGAGATGTTTACTGGAACTATCAAATCAATTGATACAAGAATAAGTCGTGATTCTAGATCTATAACAGTTAGGGCTGAAATTGTTAATAATGAATTAAAGCTAAAACCTGGAATGTTTATGGTTGTGAAGTTACCCGTTATGACTCATAAAAATGCTATTATTATACCAGAGGAGTCTGTTCTTACAGATGGCACACAAAGAACTGTATACGTCATCAACAATGGTGTTACTAAAGCTACTCCGGTGAAGTTAGGTCAAAGACTAACTGGTGAAGTAGAGGTTACTGAAGGTATAGATGAAGATGCAATAGTTGTAACTGGAGGCATTCAAAAAGTAAGAGATGGATCTAAGGTTACTATTCGTGAAACTGATAATTAGACAGGATTAATTTATTATGACAAAAAAAATAGATACTAAAGAACGCACTCTTTTATTATCAGACATATCTATTAAAAGACCTGTTTTTGCTGCAGTAGTTAGTTTAATACTCGTAATCTTTGGTTTATCCTCAATGAAAGATTTAGCAGTAAGAGAATACCCGGATATTGATGCTCCGATTGTATCTGTAATTACACTTTATAAGGGCGCTCCTGCAACAATAATTGAAAGTCAAGTAACACAGATTATTGAAGAATCAGTAAGTGGCATCGAAGGAGTAAAACAAATTACTTCTAAAAGTAGAGAAGAAAGATCAGAAGTTACTATTGAATTTGTTGTGACAAGAGATATAGATGCTGCTGCCAGTGACGTGCGTGATAAAGTATCTGGAAGTATAGGTAACCTTCCTTTAGATACAGAATCACCAGTAGTACTTAAAACTGAGGCAGATGCAAGCCCATTTATTTGGATTGGCATGAGGAGTAAAGAATGGAATGCTATTCAACTTAGTGATTATGCAGATAGATATTTAGTAGATACATTTTCAGTTGTTCCTGGGGTAGCAAAGGTAATGATAGGAGGTGAAAGAAAACCAGCCATGAGAATTTGGCTAAATAGAAGGTCAATGGCAGCATATGGAATAACAGTGAATGATATAGAAAATGCTTTACTTAAACAAAATTTAGAACTTCCTTCTGGTAGGGTTGAATCAAACAGAAGAGAATTTGCAGTGAGAACAGATTCTGGCTTAGTAACTGAAGAACAATTTAAGAATATCGTAGTAATGCAAAAGTCTGATTACTTAATTAGATTAAGTGATGTAGCAGAAGTTAATTTAGGTACAGAAGAAGAAAGATATGAAGTAAGAGCAAATGGAGAGCCAGCTATTGGCTTAGGTGTAATTAAACAATCAAAAGCTAATGAATTAGAAATAGCAAATGGTATAAGAGCTAAATTAAATGAAATACAGTCAAGCCTTCCTCAACAGGTTGAACTTTTTGTAGCTTATGACAGATCTAGATTTGTTGATGCTTCTATAAAGGAAGTTTTCAAAGCACTTGCTATAGCAATGGCGTTAGTTATTGCTGTAATTTTTATATTTTTAAGGTCATTTAGAGCCACTCTTATTCCAGCTATAGCCATTCCTGTATCTCTAATTTCATCATTCATTATTTTAAATATTTTTGGCTTTTCAATTAACGTTTTGACTCTTCTTGCATATGTTTTAGCTGTAGGCCTAGTAGTAGATGATGCAATTGTAGTTTTAGAAAATATACATAGAAGAATTGAGAATAAAGAACCGGTTCTTTTAGCCTCATTAAGAGGTTCCAGACAAATAGGTTTTGCAGTTATTGCTACAACTCTATCTTTAATTGCTGTATTTGTTCCTATTTCTATGATGGGAGGAAATACAGGTAGGTTATTTAGTGAATTTGGAATTTCTATTGCTGGCGCAGTATTATTCTCAAGCTTAGTTGCTTTAACATTAACGCCAATGATGTGTTCAAAAATTTTAATGCAAAAGCAATCTAATAACTTTCTTTATAAAGGTAGCGAAAAAGTATTTTTGCTACTAAATCAAGGTTATGAGTGGGCATTAAGTAAAACTCTATCTTTTCCAATTATAATTCTAGCAGTAGGAATTGCTTTCTCAGCTGCTGCTTATAATTTATATAAAGAAGTACCTAAAGAATTTGCTCCAACAGAAGATAGAGGAGTATTTTTAGTAGTTTTAATGGCACCAGAAGGTGCTACTTTAAACTATACAAGAGACTATCTTTTAGAGGTAGAGGATAAATTAGCTTCTATCGGTCCTCAAGGTTCGAAAGAAATAGATACACTATTTGGAGTCCTCGCTCCAGGATTAAGTAGGCCTAGCCCAGTAAATTTTGCAATTGCATTTGTAGTTCTAAAACCTTGGCAAGAAAGGTTAAGAAGTCAACAAGATATAGTAAAAGAGTTTTTTCCTAAATTACTTGGAATACCTGGAGCCAATGTCTTCGCTATTAATCCTCCTAGTTTAAACCAACCAGGAAGAAAATCTCCCGTTCAATTTGTTTTAGGTGGACCAAGCTACGACACCCTTAAAGACTGGAGTAAAGTCATTATAAATAAAGCTAGAGAAGAAAACCCAAAATTATTAAGTGTTGATGCAGATTATAAGGAGACAAAACCTGAATTAAAAGTTGATATTAATAGAGATAGAGCTGCAACAATGGAAGTCTCCATAGCTGATATAGGAAGAACTTTAGAAACTATGCTTGGGTCACGTTTTGTTACTACACTTAATGATAGAGGTGTGCAATATAATGTAGTTCTTCAAGCAAGAAATAAAGATAGAGAAACACCTAATGATCTAGAAAATATATACATTAGAAATTCAAAAAATAATCTTATTCCATTAAATAATTTAATTACTACAAATGAGACTGCTGCCCCTAAAGAACTAAATAGATTTGATAGAATGCGTTCTGTAACTATCTCAGCATCTCTTGCTCCAGGTTACAGCTTAGGAGAAGCATTGGATTATCTTGATAACTTAGCTCTTACAAGTCTTCCGCCAGAAGCAAGAATTTCTTATGCAGGACAATCTCGCGAATTTAGAGATTCATCTTCTTCTCTTATGATTACATTTGGACTAGCACTGCTAGTTGTATTTTTAGTTTTAGCTGCTCAATTTGAAAGTTTTGTTCATCCAATTATAATTATGTTATCTGTTCCATTAGCAATAACTGGAGCTTTAGCAACGTTATTCTTTACAGGAATCACCTTAAATGTTTATAGTCAAATTGGTTTAGTTATGTTAATAGGTTTAGTTGCTAAAAACGCAATATTAATTGTAGAATTTGCTAATCAATTAAGAGAACAAGGTAGATCAATTAGAGATGCAGTAAAAGAGTCTGCAGCTGCAAGGTTAAGACCAATTTTAATGACTACTATAGCTACAGTATTTGGTGCAATGCCACTTGCTTTAGCTACAGGAGCAGGAGCAGAAAGTAGAGCATCTATTGGTTGGGTTATAGTTGGAGGAGTTACATTCTCAACTGTTTTAAGTTTATTTATAGTTCCAGCTTTATATGATCTTTTGGCTAGATTTACAAAACCATCTAGCCACATTGCAAATAAATTAAGAAGTTTAGAAGATGAATATAGTAAAAATAAACTTCAAATAGCAGAATAATTTATGCAATCGGATTTTTTAATCATTGGTTCTGGAATGGCAGGAATGTCAGCGGCTTATCGATTATCAAAATATGGGAAAGTTACAGTTCTAGAAAAAGAAACTTTACTTGGCTATCATACCACTGGAAGATCTGCAGCTTTTTTTACTGAAAATTATGGAAACAAAATAATAAGATCAATTACTAAGGCAAGTAGATTTTTTTTAGAAAATCCTCCTGCATGTTTTAAAGATAATGAATTAATGACTAAATATGGAGGTTCACTTTTTATAGCTAATAAAAATCAATCTAATATAGTAGATAAAGAATTAAAATACGCAGAATCAGTTTCTGCAAATGTATTCGAAATTGATAAAAAATCAGTACTTAATATGGTTCCTATAATAAAAGAAGAATATTTAGACCGTGCTATTCACGAACCTGACTCAAAAGTTATGGATGTTGACTTAATACACCAAGGGTTTGCTCGCGGACTTAAAGAAAATAATGGAAAAATTTTATTTAATGAAGAAGCAAAAGAAATTACAAAAAAAAATGGATTATGGAATGTAATAACAAAGAATAATAAGTTTATATCTCCAATTTTAATAAATGCTGCAGGAGCTTGGTGCGACGAAGTTTCTATATTAGCAGGTTGTAACCCACTTAATCTATCTCCAAAAAGAAGAACAGTGGTTATTTTTGAAAATTCATCAAATTTAAATACCTCACAATGGCCGGTTGTAATAGACATCGAAGATAACTTCTACTTTAAATCCGAAGCTGGAAATATTTTAGCGTCACCTGCTGATGAAACAGATAGTCCTCCATGTGATGCACAACCTGAAGAGTTAGATATAGCTATGACTATTGATAGACTACAAAATGCTACAAATTTTAATATTAAAAAAATTAATCATAAATGGGCTGGATTAAGATCATTTTTTCCAGATAGAACACCCATCGTAGGTGAAGACCCCTTGCAATCAGGCTTTTACTGGTTAGCAGGACAAGGGGGATATGGTATACAAACATCACCTGGTATTTCTAAAATAATAGAGTGTCTTATTACTGGTACTAAATGGCCAGACTATTTAAGTGATAATTCTATAACTCCCGAAACTTTAAGTCCAAAAAGAAAAATATAGTCTATCAAGGTTGTGTTAATTTTATTTCTATTCTTCTATTTTTTCTAAGCGAGGATGGGTCATCACCTAATTCTAATGGCTGAAATTCTGCAAAACCTGCAACTGAAATCTTATCCGAATCTACACCAGAATTAATCAGTACCCTACCGACAGAAATTGCTCTCGCTGCACTTAACTCCCAATTAGAAGGATATAGAGGAGTGTTTATTGGGTTTTGGTCTGTATGCCCCTGTATTTGGAGTACCCAAGGAATATCGTTGGGGATATCTTTAGTAATATCAAGCAATATTCTAGATAAATTTGCAAGTTGAATTAAACCTTCTGTTCCAATATCTGCTGAACCGGATTCAAATAAAACTTCGGACTGAAATATAAATCTATCTCCTACTATTAAAATATCTTCTCTATTACCTAATATCGCTCTAAGTCTTCCAAAAAATTCTGATTTATATTGATTTAATTCTCCCACTTTTACTGCTAAAGCAGTATTAAGTTTTTTTCCTAATTCAACAATTTGGATATCTTTCTTTTTTACTTCTTCTGAATTCATATCTAGTAGATTTTGCAGTATATTAAGTTGGTCTCTTAACTCTACTATTTGCATGTTTAATACATTAACTTGATTTTTTGCGGCTTCAGATAATTTTATCTCCTCTTCTGCTGCCTCTAATTTTACTGAAGTAGCTCTTAAAGTTATCAATAATTCTTTAAGCTCATTTTCTAAATTATCATTCTCAATTTCTAAATTCTTATTATCGTTTTTTATATTATTAGTGCTTTCTTTTAAGGAACTCAATAACCTATTTAACTCTAAATTCTTATTCTTTAAATCTGAAAATTCCATACTTAAAAGATCAGTTGCTTCTCCTGCATTATTTAATTTTTTATTAAGTCTTGAAATTGTATTTGAAAGATCTCTATTTTCTCTTTTTTCAAGAGATAGTAACTCTGACAGTTGGTTTATTTGAATATTTAATCCTTCCAATGCGTCATCTTTATTTGATAATAATTTAGATAAAAGAAATTCGGACGATACAAAAATTGTTAATAAAAATATTAAAACTAGTAGTAAAGTCGATATTGCATCAACAAAACCAGGCCATATATCTGCTGAACGCCTTGTTCTACTTCTTGACCTAATCAATACTCTAACTCCAAATAATTATTTTTTATTTTTCTCTACAGCAGCCGATATTGTTTTTGCTAATAATTTAATTTCTGATCTCAACTCAGAAACAAGTTGTTTATTAGCTTGATTATTTTCTTCTACTAACCTTTTAATAGAGATATCCATGCTTCTTATATGCTCTTTCGTAGGCTCATCAAAACCATTTAGATTATCTTTCATAAGATCAACAATTGGTTTAATATCAATTGAATTACCATTATTTTTTTCTATATTTTTTTGATTGGTTTTTATTTGATCTGCAACAGCAGACATTTTTTCAGCTAAATTTGCAAAATTATCTGCCAAATGTTTTCTTTCATCTTCTCCACGCCCTAGAGTTCTCTGCAAGGAATCAATACTCTCTGCAGTTTGTTCCAATAAAGCTTGCACATATACAGGAACTCCCTCTTCATGAATTTTTTTAGAATCTTTATTGGAAGAAGGATTAACTGATATTAAACTCATTGAAGATAACCATTCTTCTACATCATTATAAAATTGGTTTTGTGCCTGAGAGGCTTGTATATCTAAAAACCCTAATATTAAGGATCCAGATAAGCCAAACAAAGATGATGAAAAAGCGGTCCCCATACCATTTAAAGGTTGTTTTAATCCTTCCTTTAATTTTAAGAACATAGATGTACTATCTTCTCCAGCTACTCCTAATGAGTTTATAACCGTTCCTACCGACTCAATAGTACTTAATAATCCCCAAAAAGTACCTAATAAACCTAAGAAAACTAATAAGCCTATCAAATATCGTGAAATTTCTCTTGTTTCATCTAATCTTAAGTTCAAACTATCTAAAAGTGACCTCATCGCTAATGAAGAGATAGTAAACCTACCCTTATGTTCTACTAGCATACCTGCCATTGGGGCAAGTAAGATTAGTTTTTTTGTCTTAACATTACCAGTAAGTCCCGTTGATTTATTTCTTTTATATCCTTCTATCCATTCAATTTCTGGAAGAAGCGTATATACCTGCCTAAAAATAATTATTATGCCAAAAGCTAAAACAGAAAAAATTAATCCATTTATTATAGGATTGGTCAAAAAAGCATCAACTAAAGAGCTTATCAGAAAAAACCCTAATACTAAATTCAAGATAATAAAAACTATCATTCTTTGAATGAACCTACTTGGACTATTCATTTTTATTTCCTAAATATTTATTAATCAATATCATAAGATTAAAATAAGTTAATTAATAGATTATTACAACTTTTTGATAATGTGATACTTTAAGAGTTTAGTATATTCTGTAGCTCTCTAACAATATTAATATTACCTGCTACAATATTTCCTGTTAATAAAGGATTTTCTTTATTATTAATTCCTATAGCCAAACCACCTGCTTCCTTTACTAATATTATGCCTGCGGCTACATCCCAAGGGCTTAGGCCATATTCCCAAAACCCATCTACTCTTCCTGCAGCAACATAAGCTAAATCTAGTGATGCAGCTCCAAACCGTCTCAAACCAGCTACTTTGGACATAACTGCTTCCTGGCTTTTTATATGCTCTTTATGATTACCCCTTCCAAGAAAAGGTATACCTAATGCAATTATAGATTTATCAAGATTAACCTTATTAGTAACTCTCAACCTCTGGTCATTAAGATATGCTCCTACTCCATCTTCTGCCCAATAAAAATCATTATGTACGGGATCATATATCACCCCGGAAATTAATTTTTCTTTTTGGGTCAATGCAATAGAAATGGCAAAATATGGTATTCCATTCATAAAATTTAATGTTCCATCAATCGGATCAATGATCCATGTAAACTCATTATCCTCTATTTTATTTCTATTTTTACTTTCTTCCATTAAAAAACCATAATTATCTCTAGCCCTTGAAAGTTCATAATGAATTATTTCTTGTGCCTTTATATCAGCCATAGTCACGAAATCATTTTGTCCTTTAATAGACACTTGAAGCTTTTCTAATTCTCCAAAGTCTCTTAATATAGATTTAGATGCTTTTCTAGCAGCAGACATCATTATGGTAATATTAGCAGAATATCTAATCATAAAATTTCCAATTTTAAGCTTTTTCTTTCCCTACGTAACTACAATCTAAAGTAGCAACTATCACTTTAGTGCCTGTAGTGATATGAGGAGGAACCATAATGCGTAAGTTATTATCTAATATTGCTGGTTTATAAGAAGATGATGCTGTTTGACCCTTTACCACTGACTCAGTTTCAATTACCTCATGAACTACTTGTTCCGGCAAATCTATTCCTATAGGCTTTCCATCAACTATCTCTAATATAACCTCCATACCATCTTTTAAAAATGCTTTTTGTTCCCCAATCAATGAAATAGATAGCTCAATTTGTTCAAAAGTTTCTGAATCCATAAAGGTTAACATTTCATCACTACTAAATAAATACTGATATGGCCTAGTATCTATACTTAGTTTTTCTACAACTTCATTTGCTCTGAAACGTTCATTTAATTTTGAGCCCGTCTTGAGGTTCTTTAATTCAACTTGATTAAAAGCTCCTCCCTTTCCAGGTTTCACTGCCATACATTTTATAGCTCTCCATTGTGCATTTTGATGTTCTATAATATTACCTGGTTTAATTGCATTACCATTAATTTTCATGATAATCACTCCTATTACTAATATTTTAAATTATTACTTAATTTTAAAATAGGTTTATAATAATTTTTTCATATAAAATATATAAAATTTTAAATTAAAATATTCTCAAATTGTTTTATAGCTACTTCTGGCTGTTCTTTATTATTCCATATGCATCCAATTACGGCTATAAAGTCAACACCCGCATTCACTAAGCCATGACAATTTAAAGCATTAATTCCTCCTATTGCTACACAAGGAATTTGACTTATATAAACCCAGTCTTCTACTGTAGATAATTCTGCTTTAGACTTTGGTTGTTTAGTAGTAGTTTCAAAAAAAGCACCAAATGCTACGTAATCAGCCCCTTTTTCGGCAGCCTCCATTGCTAAATGTTTAGAATTATAACATGAAGCACCTATTATTGCTTTTGTACCTAATAATTTTCTAGCTTCCAAAATACTACCGTCATTTTCTCCTAAATGTACCCCATCAGCATTCATTTTATTAGCGAGGTCTAACCTATCATTTAATATAAATGGAACATTATATTTTTTACATATTGGAATAAGTTTTTTAGAAGCAGAAATTATAAAATCATCTTCTATATTCTTAAGCCTCAGTTGAAAACAGGATACCAAACCTGTTTTTAGAACCAATTCTAAAGATTTTTCAAATTCATTAACTATTATTTCAGATGGAGAAATTAAATATAATTTTGTTAATGATTTATTCTTGCTCATATTCCCTTAATTTTTACCTTTATATATATCTATTACTTTATTAAGCATTGAAAGTGCTTCATCTCTTGGTCTTTGGAAAGTATTTCTACCAATAATCGAGCCGTTACCTCCCCCATCACGAATTTCCCTTATATCATTTAATAATCCTTGCATATCCGTAAACGCATTTCCGGAAAATACTACTATTCTTCTATTATTAAAAGATGACTGCATTACATGAGCTATCCTTTGAGTTAAACTTGATATGTCTAAATTTTTATATGAATCTTGAGCTTCTTTTTGCTCTATATGCGCTGAAGGAGGTTTTACCTTTATAATATGTGCTCCTAATAAAGCTGCCATATGTGCTGCGTATGCACATACATCCATGGCAGTCTCTCCTTCCTTGGATAAATTTCCTCCTCTAGGATATGACCAAACTACTACAGCTAAACCTAAAGATTTTGCTTCTAAAGCTAGCTCTTTCAGTTCTTCCATCATTTCAAACTGATATTCTGAACCAGGATAAATAGTAAACCCTACTGCCAAACATCCTAGTCTTAAAGCATCTTCTATAGACCCATGCACTGCTTGATCTTTTAGAGTAGATAAACTATTGGCACTATTTAATTTTAATATAGTTGGAATTTGACCAGCAAATGTGTCCGCACCGGCCTCTAACATTCCTAGAGGAGCTGCATATGCATTCAAGCCAGCATCAATAGCAAGTTTATAATGATAGTGGGGATCATATGCATCAGGATTTGGTGAAAAGGATCTAGCAGGACCATGTTCATAACCCTGGTCGACTGGAAGTATAACTAGTTTGCCTGTACCTGCTAACTTTCCATGCATTAAAATTCTAGCAATATTAGCCTTTGTTCCGGGGTTATCACTTTCATAATTGCTTAATATATTTTTAACTACTCTAGTCATTTTCATTATAATTTCTCCCTATTTAATCATTCAAAACTTGTATTCCAGGTAAAACTTTTCCTTCTATCCATTCCAAAAATGCTCCCCCAGCAACAGATATATAAGAAAAGCCGCCTGATGCGCCTGCATTATTTAGTGCGGCAACCGTATCTCCTCCACCTGCTACACTAACTAATCCGCCAGCTCTAGTCATCATTGCAGCTGTTAAAGCACAAGAAGATGTACTTTCATCAAATGGAGGAATTTCAAAAACACCTAGTGGGCCATTCCATAGAAGAGTTTTACTATTGATAATGCCATTAGATATTAATTCCACAGTTTTTTCACCTACATCTAAAATCATATTATTCTTTTTTATATTATTTAAATCAATAGAAAAACTCTCAACTCCAAACTCTAATTTATCTGCTACAACGGCATCTACAGGTAAAATAATATCACAATCTATACTTTTTGCCTTTTCCATTATTTTATTTGCTTCATCTATCATATCTTTTTCATAAAAAGATGATCCTATATTTGTGCCTTGAGCTGCTAAAAAAGTATTAGCCATACCTCCTCCAATTGCCAAAAACTTCATTTTTTCTACCATATTGGATAATAACTTTAGTTTCGTAGACACTTTTGAACCTCCAATAATAGCCATCATAGGGGGTTCAGGATTTTCTAAAACTTTTTCAAGCATCTCAATTTCAAGTTGTAAGGCTAAACCAGCAAAAGACGGCAAAAATTTAGTAATGCCATGAACTGAAGCATGCTCTCTATGACAAACTGAAAAAGAGTCATTTATATAGATATCAGCTAAATCAGCTAGAGATTTAGAGAAACTATCATCATTTTTTTCTTCTCCTTCATAGAATCTTACATTCTCTAAAAGAGCTATTCCTCCATTAGGTAAGTCATTAAGAACTTGTTTTGCAACACCACCAATACAATCAGGAATAACAACTATCTCTGCAGCTTTAAAAATTTCTGATATACTTTCTGAAACAAACCCTAAAGAATAATTTTCATCAAATTTTCCTCCTGGTCTTCCAAAATGAGAGAGCAAAGCGACTTTGGCACCTTTATTTACTAAAGTAATTATTGTAGGAGCATGTCTTTCAATTCTACTGGTATCCGAAATTTCACCATCTTCAGATATTGGAACATTTAAATCACATCTTACTAAAATAATTTTTCCAGCGACATCTAAATTTTCAATAGTTTTAAGCGGCATATTTATTTCCCCATTAGAACTGCCACATCAGCCATTCTATTTGAAAAACCCCATTCATTATCGTACCAAGATAAAACTCTAACTAATTTTTCTTTAACTACTTGTGTCTGAGTGGCATCAAAATTTGATGAAGCAGGGTTATGATTAAAATCAATTGATACTAAAGGCTCATTATTATATGTAAGAACACCCGATAAACTTCCTGAAGCTGCTTCTTTTATTGATTTGTTTATTTCTTCTATAGAGGTAGCTTTTTGTGCATAAAAAGTTAAATCTACCATTGACACATTTACTGTCGGTACTCTAACAGCAGTTCCATCTAATTTACCTGATAACTCTGGTAATACTAATCCAACAGCTTTTGCAGCACCAGTCGAAGTAGGTATCATTGAAGACGACGCTGCCCTTGCCCTTCTTAAATCAGAATGCAAGGTATCTAAAACAGGTTGATCTCCTGTAAAAGCGTGAACAGTGGTCATAAAACCGCTTTCAATACCGACAAGTTCATTTAATATTTTTGCTACGGGAGCTAAGCAATTAGTAGTACAACTTGCATTTGAAATAATCTTATGATCATTTGTTATACCTTTTTCATTGACACCATATACTACTGTATAATCAACACCATTTCCAGGAGCTGATATTAAAACTTTCTTTGCTCCAGCTATTATATGTTTATTTGCATCTTCTTTCTTAGTAAATAGTCCTGTGCATTCTAAAGCTATATCTATATCTAAATCTCCCCATGGAAGATCTTCAGGATTTCTTTCAGAAGATACTTTTATATTTCCATGATCAGTATTAATTCCTTCAGAAGTTACATTTACTTTACTGTTGAGCTTTCCATGAACACTATCATAACTTAATAAATGGGCATTAGCTTCAACCGAACCTAAATCATTTATTGCTACAACTTTGATATCATTTCGTTTAGATTCGATTATAGCTCTTAAAACTAATCTACCTATTCTTCCAAATCCATTTATTGCTACTTTTACTGTCATGTTTTTCTCCTGTTTAATAATAATTTAGCTGAACTAACTACTTTTTCTTCAGTAATAGAAAAATGCTCATATAAGTCTTTGGCTGGAGCTGAAGATCCAAAACCGGTCATTCCTATAAAAATATCATCTTTGTTTAATATGTAATCCCAACTTTGTCTTACACCAGCTTCTATAACTATTTTAGGAATAGAATTAACAATTTTATCTCTATACTCTTTATTTTGTAAGTAGAACCTATCTATGGATGGAACAGATATTACTTTCGTTTTAATGCCTTCAAGTTCTAATTTTTCTGAAGCATTTATTGCGATTTCTATCTCAGAACCTGAAGAGTATAAACAAATATCAGCATCATCATTATCAACTAAAATATATGCCCCAAAAGCTGATAAATTATTTTTTATAAATTTCTTTCTAACCGGTTTTAAATTTTGTCTAGATAAAGCAATAACACTTGGAGTATTTAATGATTGAAGAGAAGCTTGCCATACTTCCAATGTTTCTACACTATCTGCAGGCCTCCATACTTCTAAATTAGGAATTGCTCTTAAAGCCGATAAATGTTCAACAGGTTGATGAGTAGGTCCATCTTCGCCTAAGCCTATAGAATCATGAGTCATGATATATATAACTCTTAAGCCCATTAATGCTGACAAACGAATAGAAGGTCTGCAATAATCAGTAAAGACTAGAAAAGTCCCTCCATATGGAATTAAACCAGAGTGTAAAGCAATTCCATTCATTATAGCAGCCATCCCATGTTCTCTGATTCCATAATATATATAACTTCCGGTAAAATCTTTAGATGAAATAATATTTTGACCTTTTGCTAAAGTATTATTGGACCCAGTTAAATCCGCTGACCCACCTATTAAATTAGATAATTTCACCGTCAATTCATTAAGAACATTCTCGCTAGATTTTCTAGTGGCAATAGAAGCTCTATCTTCAGATATATTTTCTTTATACGATTCTAATTTTTCTTCTATATTTAATACATGCTTGTTTTGAAGCAAATCAGTAATTTCTTGATAATAAACTGAATTTGAAAATATCTTTTCCCAAGATTTTCTCTCATCTATATTTCTTAAACCATTTTTTTTCCATAAGTTTAAGATTTTTTCTGGAATGTCAAAAGGCTCATTATTCCATCCTAATTTCTTTCTAATTAAATTTATTTCTTCTTCACCCATAGGAGCTCCATGGCTAGAAGATTTTCCCTCTTTATTAGGTGAACCAAACCCAATTTTTGTTTTACATGCAATCAATGAAGGTCTTGGCTCACTAATCGATTCTTTAATAGCACTTTCAATCTCTTTAGAAGAATGCCCATTGCATTCTATTGTGTGCCAATTACTAGCCTTAAAACGAAGAATTTGGTCATCTGAAGTGGATAAGGAGATAGGGCCATCTATAGATATTCCATTGTCATCAAATAAAACTATTAACTTTCCAAGCCCCATATGGCCCGCAAAGGAAATAGCTTCTTGGCTTATTCCTTCCATTAAACAACCATCACCAGCTATTACATAAGTATTATGATCAAATAAATCATTTCCATATCTTTCAGACATTATTCTTTCTGCTAGAGCAATACCTACAGCATTCGCTATTCCTTGTCCTAAAGGGCCAGTAGTAGTTTCTATTCCAGATAGCTCTCCATACTCTGGATGCCCAGCCGTTTTGGAATGCAATGCTCTAAAATTCTTTATATCTTCAATATCAATATCTTTATATCCATTAAGATATAATAATGAATATAATAGCATTGACCCATGTCCTGCACTTAGAATAAACCGATCTCTATTAAGCCAATCTGGACAGCTACTATCAAATTTTAAAAATTTTGTGAATAGCACAGTAGCAACATCCGCCATTCCCATTGGCATACCTGGATGTCCAGAATTAGCTTTTTGAACTGCATCTACAGAGAGCATTCTAATACTATTAGCAAGCTCGTCATGAATCTTTTCATTATTATCTATCATAATATATTTAACATCCTAAAAAAGTTAACATAGAAATATTTTAAAAAATAAAATAAGTTTTTTTATCTACTTTATTGCCAATATAAGTTAAATCATCCTATTCTCTTATAGGAAATTATTTTAATAAAATAAAATGTTATTTAATTTTTGTAGACAAAAATTATATAAATTAGGAATATAACTATATGAAAGACCTAAAAGCATCATTAATTAAGTTTAATTCTATCACAGAAAAACTAAACTCTGTTGTTAAAAAATTTGATAACGATTCTAAAATTAGTAATGTTGAAGAAATTCTTCTCAAAGAAAATGAAAACCTAAAGTATAAATATGCTAATACTTTAAATAAACTAGAGAAAATTTTAGCAAAAATAAACAAGCTAGAAAAAAAAGGTAAATAATGCCTGAAGTAGATATTATAATTAATAACAGAGAACATAAAATTGCATGTTCAGCAGGCGAAGAAAATAGAGTCAAAGAATTAGCAACTTTATTAAATGAGGAAGTATCTAAAATTGCAAATACTATAGGACAAATTGGAGATGTAAAGTTAATGGTTTTAGCAGCAATAACAATACTGGACAAAAACCAAGACATTCTTGATGATGCAGTTAAAGATATAGAAAGTAGTAATAAAAAATTAGAAAAAATATTAAGCAAAATTGAAAAAAATATTTAATAATTTATGTAGCTTGTTAATTATAAACATATAATTTATATATTTAATAGGAGTAATTGCTGCAAGATGCGAAGAAATGAAAAACTCCAGGACCTTTCTAATCACTGGGGAGTTACCTCTGTAGAGACCGTGGTCTTTTTATGCGATTCCCACCTAATAACTTAGGCTCCAAGGTGGTTATTCAAAATATTCGGTCCAAGCGGCATTACTCCGAAAATAAAAATAAAATTAGAAAAGAGCTTATTAAAAAAAGGAAGATATTTCATATAAAATCGGAAGATTCTTCCAATAGTGCTGCAATAAATTTAATAAAGTATTTTAATTTTAATAATTATTCCCTAAAAGATAAAAACATTTCTATATACTGGCCTATAGGATCCGAAATAAATACTTTACCGTCAATAGCAGCATTATTAGAATTTGGCTCAAAAATAAGTTTGGCCTCCACAGAAAAGGGTATTATAAAATATAGATTATGGAATCCTAATGATAAAATAGAAATAAATAATTTAGGAATTAATATTAATACTAAAGAAGTAAAAAAACCGGATGTAATAATTTGTCCTCTAATTGGTTTTGATAACAGTTTAAATAGATTAGGTAGAGGAGGAGGATACTATGACAAGTCCCTACATAAATATAAAAATACTATTAAAATTGGATTCGCGTATTCTATTCAAAAAATAAAAATGATACCAATAGAAAATCATGACATTAGCATGGATGTAGTTATAACTGAAAAAGCTATTTATAATAAATGAAAAATTATTAAGGAATACCAATGAATATTTTATTTTTAGGAGATATAATGGGTAAATCTGGAAGACAAGTATTAAAGAAGGAGCTTCCAGACCTTAAAAGAAGACTTGAAATTGATACAGTAATTGTAAATGGAGAAAATGCGGCAGGAGGTTTTGGTATTACACCAAAAATTTGTGAAGAATTCTATGAATTGGGCGTAAACGTAATAACTACTGGTAATCATGTCTGGGATCAAAAAGAAATTATACCCCACATAAGTAAAGATAATTACATTATAAGGCCTCATAACTATCCAGCGAGTGTTCCTGGTAAAGGCTTTGTAATTTATGAAGATGCAATGAAAAGAAAAGTATTAGTTATAAATGTGATGGGTAGACTTTTTATGGACCCCCTTAATGATCCTATCGAAACAATCTACAGTATAACAAAAAACTATAAAATGGGAGAAAACGTCTCCGCTATAGTTATAGATGTTCATGGTGAAGCAAGCTCTGAAAAAATGGCGATTGGTCACACATTTGATGGAGAAGTAAGTTTTATAGTAGGTACACATACTCATGTGCCCACTATGGATGCACAAATACTTGAACATGGAAGTGCCTTTCAATCAGATGCCGGAATGTGCGGTGATTATAATTCTGTAATAGGGGGAGAAAAAGAAGGTTGGGTAGCAAGATTTAAACACAAGATGCCAACTGGGAGGATCAATGTTAGCTCAGGAGAAGGAACATTATGTGGAGTATTTGTGAGCATAAACGATTCCGATGGATTGGCAAATAATATAGAACCTGTAATTATAGGCCCACATTTAATTAATAGATTTCCAGAAAAAATATAAAAATATAATTTATATTTAAAAAAAGTAAGTATAATAATTATATTAAATGAATTGAGAGTAAAATGGCAGGACATTCAAAATTTAAAAATATTCAATATAGAAAAGGTGCACAAGATGCCAAAAGAGCTAAATTATTTTCTAAAATGGCAAGGGAAATAACTGTTGCAGCTAAAACAGGAATACCAGAAGCTGAAAAAAACCCAAGATTGAGAAATGCTATAATTAGTGCTAGAGCTGAAAATATGCCAAAAGATAGAATAGAAAAAGCTATTCAAAAAGCAGTAGGTGGTAATGATGATGCAGTTTATGAGGAAATACGCTATGAAGGTTATGGTCCTGGAAGCGTAGCTGTTATAATAGATGTACTTACTGATAATAGAAATAGAACAGCCTCAGAAATTCGTTCTGCTTTTAGTAAAAATGGTGGATCTCTTGGAGAAACTGGAAGCTTAGGATTCGTGTTCAAAAGAAAAGGTGTAATAAAATTTAATACAGATAAATTTGATGAAAACGCCTTCTTTGAGCATGCTGCTGATGCTGGAGCTGAAGATATTCTCTCAGATGAGAATGAACATACTGCTATTTGTATTTCTGAAAACTTTGGTAATGTTAGAGATACACTAACTAAAAATATAGGCGACCCTACTAGTGCAAAGTTAGAGTGGGTTCCACAAAACTTGCAGCCTATAAATGAAGAACAAGCTGAGAAAATACTTAAATTTATAGATATTTTAGAAGATAATGATGATGTTCAAACAGTTTATACTAATTTAGAAGTTTCTGAAGAAATTATGGATAAAATAAAAAATAAATAATGCTTAAATTATGAATGGAAAAATTTAATATGCGTCTTTTAGGTATAGATCCAGGATTAAGACACACAGGTTGGGGAATAATAAACACTAATGACGATAAAATTAAATGGATTGCAAGTGGAAATATTTCTCCTAAAAGCTCTCTCTGTCTTTCAAAAAGATTAAGTACAATTCATAATGAAATAAATAAAATTATTGAAGAATTTAAACCTTCTGTAGCCGCTATAGAAGAAGTATTTGTAAACATGAATGGTCAATCTACTTTGAAATTAGGTATGGCAAGAGGAGCAGCTATAACTACTTGTTCAATTAATGATATACAAGTATTTGAATATGCTCCAACTAAAGTCAAACAATCACTTACTGGTTCTGGAAGAGCACAAAAAGAGCAAGTTAAATCTATGGTTAAAATTCTTTTGCCAGGAAGTACAATAAAAAGTGAAGATGAATCTGATGCCTTAGCTGTTGCAATTTGTCATACTTTTTATGCACAATCTAAATTAAATAATATTAACATAGGATAATAAAATGATTGCTAAGCTAAGAGGTATCATAGATCAAATTAGTGAAGATTATATTATTATCGATGTTTCTGGTGTTGGATATTTAGTTTACTGTTCAAGTAAAGTTTTAAATAAGATATCTACTAAAGGACAAATAGATGAAATTTTAATCCAAACTATAGTCAGGGAAGATCAAATAACTTTGTATGGTTTTAAGGAAGAAAATGAAAAATATTGGTTTGACTTGCTTTTAAAAGTGCAAGGTGTGGGCGCAAAGACTGCTATAAAAGGTTTATCTATCATGACTCCTGAAGAATTAGAAATGGCAATTTTATCTGAAGACAAAACATCATTAACAAGAATTCCTGGTATTGGTAATAAAGGAGCGTTAAGAATATGCTCGGAATTAAAAGATAAAACTCTTAATTTATCTATACAGACCACTTCAAGCCCTAAACAGAATAGTAATATTCAAGACCTTATAAGTGGACTAATAGGCCTAGGGTATGGGCATCAAGAAGCATACGAAGTAGTATCAAAATTAAGTGATACGGATAAAAATAAAAAAGTAGAAGAAATGTTACAAATATCTTTAAAAATTATTTCTGAGAAAAGAAAATGAATATAGAAGATAAAAAAAACAATAGTCCAATATCCAATACCATAAGAGATAACAAAGATATTAGCTTAAGACCAGAAAGTTTAAGTGAATTTATTGGACAATCTGCTTTATGCGATAATCTAAATATCTTTATGCAAGCCACAAAAAAAAGAAAAGAAGCGTTAGACCATGTATTGCTTTATGGCCCCCCAGGATTAGGTAAAACTACTCTAGCAAAAATAATTTCAAATGAGTTAAATGTTAATTTTAGATCAACTTCTGGGCCAATTATTCAAAGACCAGGAGATTTAGCCGCCTTACTTACTAGTTTAGAAACAAATGATATTTTATTTATTGATGAAATCCATAGGTTAAATAGTACTGTCGAAGAAATACTCTATCCAGCTATGGAAGACCTTCATTTGGATATTATGATTGGAGAAGGTCCTTCTGCAAGGTCAGTAAAGATTGACTTACAACCTTTTACTCTAATAGGAGCAACTACAAGAGCTGGATTATTATCTAACCCATTAAGAGACCGCTTTGGTATACCTTCTAGATTGGAATTTTATGAATATGATGATATGAAACAAATTGTCCTTAGATCTGCTAAATTATTAAATATTAAAATTAATGATGAAGCAGCATTAGAAATTGCACAAAGATCCAGAGGCACTCCTAGAGTTGCAAGCAGACTAGTAAGAAGATTAAGAGATATAGTTACTTCCCAGAATAAAGAAAATTTAGAAATTAAAAAACATGAAGCTGATGAAGCTTTACTTCAATTGGGAGTTGACAAAAATGGTTTAGATCAAATGGATCAAAGTTATTTAAATCATTTAATTCATGATCATAGTGGAGGGCCAGTGGGTTTGGAAACTTTAGCCGCCCAAATGGGAGAACAAAAAGACTCTATAGAAGATGTTATAGAGCCTTATTTAATTCAAAAAGGTTTTCTTCAGAAAACACCCAGAGGAAGAGTAGCTACAAAGATAGCTCTAGAAAAGCTAATTAAAAAATAATAAAAATGATACAAAAAATATATAAAAAATCTATATTAACTCATAAAAATAATGTCAGAGTTTATTATGAAGATACTGACGCAGGAGGTGTTGTTTACCATGCAAATTATTTAAAATATGCTGAAAGATCTAGAACAGAGATGTTGAGAAAATATAAAATAGAGCAAGAAGTATTAAAAAACAATTATAGTATTAGATTTATAGTAAAAGATTTATTTATAGAATATTATAAGGCAGCTATATTAGACGATTATTTAACAATAAAAAGCTTCATTATAAAAATATCTTCAGCCAAAATTAAAATGGAACAGGAAATATATAGAAAAAATACACTATTAGCTAAAATTAATATTACATTGGGTTCTATAAACCTAGAAGGAAAACCTAGCCGTCTTCCTAAATTTGTATTAAATATACTAAGTACAGGTCAAATTATTAAGGAGTAACATATGGAAAATGAGTTAATATCTAATGCACCATTAGACGTATCGTTTTGGGGCCTAGTATTACAGGCAGATGCAGTAGTAAAAATTGTAATGCTCATTTTACTTATAGCAAGTATATGGTCTTGGTCTATTATTATCGAGAAAACAAAAAGATTTCTTTCTCTAAAAAGAAAAGCACAAACATTTGAAGATGCATTCTGGTCTGGTGAATCTCTAGAAGAACTTTATAAAGAGGAAGAAAAAAACCCTCAGCATCCTTTAGCTGTAGTTTTTGTTGCAGGAATGTATGAATGGACTAGAGCGAATAAAAATAATTCTTTATCCAATCAAAATATTCAAGCTGGACTTCAAGAAAGAATTCATCAAGTAATGAATGTAGCAGTTACAAGAGAACTTGAAAATATAGAAAAAAATATTGGCTTTCTTGCTACAGTTGGTTCTACAGCTCCATTTATAGGATTATTTGGAACAGTATGGGGAATTATGAATAGCTTTCAATCTATTGCCGTAAGTAAGGACACATCTCTTGCGGTAGTTGCTCCGGGAATAGCGGAAGCATTATTAGCTACAGCTTTAGGTTTAGTAGCCGCAATTCCCGCCGTTATTGCATATAATAAATTATCCAATAATCTTAATACTTATGCTCTTAGACTTCAAAATTTCGCTAGTGAATTTGAAGCCTTATTATCAAGACATTTATCTGAACAGAATGTAGAAAAATGAATGTAGAAAATAAAAACACTCGATCATTTCAAAATAAACCAATGTCAGAAATAAACGTTACTCCTTTCGTTGATGTTATGCTTGTTTTATTAATTATATTTATGATTACAGCTCCATTACTTACTAGTGGAGTATCAGTAGACTTGCCTACTACTGACTCTGAAGCTTTACCTGGCCAAGATGAACCTTTGACAATCACAATAAATAAAAATAAAGAAATTTTTATAGGTGATAACATAGTCAAGGTAGAAGCATTAAAAATAAAATTAAATGCAATCGCTAATTTAAATAAAGATTCAAGAATTTTTATTCGAGCTGATGAATTATTGCCTTACGGTGAAGTCATGACATTAATGAGTCTTATTAAAAATGCTGGTTATAATAAAGTTGCACTATTAACTAAACAAAAAATTGAAAAATAAAAATTGAAAAAAGCTTTTTACTCATCTCTGTTTATCCATTTATTAGTTTTTATACTTATCTCTGTAACATTACCAGAAATTAAAACTAAAGAAATTGATTATATAGCTATTGAAATTATTAATGAAGAAATTAAAGAAAATAAAAGCACTTTAGAGAAAGAAGAAATAAAAACTTTAAAACAAGCTAAAGTAGAAAAAGTAGTAAAATTAAAACCTAAACCACCAAAACAAAAGCCGGAGATAAAAAAAGAAAATATTGAACCTAAAAAAATTGCTTTAAAACCGCAACCACCTCAAAAAAAACCGGTATTTAAAACTAAAGAAAAAGAAAATAAAGATGTCAAAACTGAAAACATAGATCAAGATGAGCTTTTTGATGATATGTTAAAAAATTTAGCTAAAATTGAAGAACAAACAATAAAACCAAAAAAAAAGATAATTAATAAACCAAAAACAGAAACTAAAAGATCTAAAGGCGAATTAAAAAATATACAAAACTCCATTATAAGTAAAATTTATAAACAAATTAAAGAAAATTATACATTACCACCTGCGCCTGATCTAAAAGTTTTAGATGATATTACTGTACAATTAAGAATATATGTTGGTCCAGATGGAACAATTAATAAAACAGTAGTTAAGAAAAAATCCTTAATTAAAGCTAAAGATGATCCAACATATTTACCTTATGTTGAAGCAGCACAACGTGCCATAAAAAGATTAGGTAAATTCTCTAAACTTCCTGAAGAAGAATATAATTTATGGAAAATAATAGATATTAGCTTTACACCTTACCAAACATAAATAAAATGCTTATTATAGGAGATTTACTAGGATATAATGATTAAATATATTTTAAAATCTAAGATCTATATATTTTTTTTATTTTCTTTTGGTATCATGTTATTGCCAATTATAGCCAAATCTGCCGAAAGACCTCTTCAAATTGATATAATGGGCGGAAATATTCAAGCAATGCCTATTGCTGTTTCCTATTTCTCATATGATAAAGACTTGGAAAATTTAAATTTACATAAAAATATTCCAAACTTAATTTCCAATAATTTAATAAACTCAGGATTATTTAAGTTATTAGACAGAGATGCATATATGCAGAGTCCTGAACAGTTAATTAATCGCCCTAAATTTAGAGATTGGAGAATTATTGATGCTCAGGCTCTAATATCAGGAAAGATTATTAAAAAAGATAATGAAAAAATTTCTGTCAGTATAGAATTATGGGATGTTTATGGGGAGAAAAGAATGTTTGGGCTCTCACTTTCATCAAAGTTAAAATCTTGGAGAAGAATTTCACACATTATATCAGATAAGATTTATGAGAGACTTACAGGTGAAGAAGGCTATTTTGATACTAGAATACTATACGTTTCGGAATCAGGTTCCCAAAAAAATAAAATTAAAAGACTTGCAATTATGGATCAAGATGGAGGCAATCATAAATATTTAACCGATGGAAAATCCCTAGTGTTAACACCAAGGTTTTCTCCTAACCAACAACTTATTACCTTTTTTTCATATAGTGGTATTAATGCAGGACTTAAACCTAGTGTCTATTTATACAATTTATCTACGGGTAAAATTGAAATTTTAGGAGAATTTCCAGGCATGTCTTTTGCGCCTCGCTTTTCTCCAGATGGCGAAAACTTAATAATGTCTTTAGCAGAGAATGGATCTACAAATATTTATATAATGAACCTTAATACTAGAAAAACCAATCAACTTACTAGAGGAAGATCTATTGATACATCTCCTTCTTTCTCACCAGATGGTGCAAACATAGTATTTAATTCTGATAGATCCGGTGGTCAGCATCTTTATATAATGAAAAAAAATGGTAAAAATCCGAAAAGAATTAGTTTTGGAAGAGGTAGTTATGCAACCCCTGTTTGGTCACCCAGAGGTGACTATATTGCATTTACTAAATTTACTAGGGGGAGGTTTTTTATTGGCTTAATGAGACCAGACGGGTCTGCAGAAAGACTAATTGCAGAAGGCTACCTAACAGAAGGTCCTACTTGGGCTCCTGGAGGAAGAGTACTTAGCTTTTTTAGACAAATTCCACAAAAAAACGGAAGCATGAAAACTAGATTATTTGTTATAGATATTACTGGTTACAGAGAGAGGGAACTTGATACTCCTGAAGATGCATCTGATCCAGCATGGAGTCCAAAAAATATAAATTAAGTAACTAAAAAAAATATTATATATATAATATTTAGAAACTATATTATAATAAAAATAATATAGATCAAATTAAAGAAGGAGTTTCAATGTTAAGGTATTTTAAAATTTTTATAGTTAGTATACTTTTACTAAACTTTATTTCTTGCGCTAACAAAGACCAAGAAAGTTTGCTTCTAGATGCTGAAGGTGGAAATACTGAGCAAAATGATACATTAACGGAAGAAATTGAAATTACCGATAATACAGCCCAGGTTATTGAGATGGAAGAAATAGAGCTTACCGTGGAAGAGAAACTGGCCTCTGAACTTGTAGAAGTAGGCGATAGAATTTTCTTTGGTTATGATGAATCTATTATTACAGATCAAAGTGCAGACACTTTACAACAACAGTATCAATTTTTAATACGAAACCCCGATCTTTCCATAACTATTACAGGACATTGCGATGAAAGAGGTACTCGAGAGTATAATTTAGCCTTAGGAGAACGAAGAGCCTCGGCGGCAAAAAATTATTTAATATCTCTAGGTATAAGTTCTAATAGAATATCAGTTATTTCTTATGGTAAAGAAAAACCAGCCGTAGAAGGACATGATGAGGCTGCATGGACTCAAAATAGAACAGCTATTACATTTATAAACAATAATTAGAGACGTAAATAATATGAATATTAAGATTATTTATACAACTTTATGCTTTTTAATTCTAATTTTTATACATATTGATGATTCTATGGCTCAATCTACTGAAGAAACGGTTACCAATATAAATGAAAGGATATTAAATAGACTGGAAGGGCTAAATACTAAAATAAACGATCTAGAAAGAAAAGTATATCAAGGAAAAGAAATTGACTCTTCAAATAAAGTTCAAGCAATTGATAATAATAGTTATAGGAATGAGGCAGATCATGAAAGAAGGCTTTTAGAGCTAGAAGAAAAAACTAGGTCTGTTGAAGGAGTAATGGAAGAAATAAACTATCTTAAAGAACAAATAAATAAATTAACTCAACAAAATGCTGACTTATTAGAAAAAATAGAAAATATAAGCCAAAAACCTATATTAAGTGAAGAAGTTATCAAAGAAGATAACCCTAAGGAAATAGTTGAACAATATCCTATTTATCCAGGAATGAGCAACTCGGACCTAAATAAAAATGAAGATCAATCCACAGTAAAAGTGCTTGCAAAAATAGATACTACAAATGGTAATGATGAAATAGTAAAACAAACTATAAATAATGAAGAAACCAAATTAATAATTGAGGATGAAAAAGAAATAATAAATGATAATCAAAAAGTTTCTATAATTAACCCTAGTAAAGAACCTCAAGAAATATATCAAAGAGCATACAATATGCTCTCAAAAGGTAATTATGAAGCTGCTGAGGTAGCCTTTATAAAATTTATTAAAGATTTTTCTGACCATAGTCTAACAAGTAATGCATATTATTGGTTAGGTGAGACATTTTATGTAAGAAAAAATTATATTCAAGCAGCGCAAAATTTTGCTGCTGGATATAAAAAATTTCCCAAAGGCTCAAAAGCATCTGCACAATTATTAAAGCTGGGTATATCCTTATACGCTCTTAATAAAAATAAGGAAGCTTGCTCTACTTTTGCAAAACTAAATAAAGAATTTTCTGACCTTTCTTTAAGTATTTCTAGTAGAGTAAATACTTTTAAAGAAAAATTAGACTGCAAATAATTAGTGACTGATCAAAACCTTAAAAGTAACTTTGAACTTTTTCTAAATAAGTATAAAGAAAAGTTTAAAGGTGAGAAAATTGCCTTAGCAATTTCAGGAGGAAGTGATAGTTTAGCATTAGCTTATTTAGCGAATAAATATAAGAATAAATATAATTATAATATTATTGCATTTACGTTAGATCATCAATTAAGAAAAGAATCTGCGGAAGAAGCCAATCATGTAAAAAATATAATGAGTAAAATGAAAATTGAACATCATTCTTTAATATGGTCTGAAGAAAAGCCTAAAACAAAAATACAAGAGACCGCTAGAATTGCGAGATATAATATTCTTGGAAAAGCCTGTAAAATTCATAATTGTAAATATGTTTTTCTTGGGCATCATGCAAATGATCAAGTTGAGACTTTTATAATTAGATTGAGTGGTAAAAGCGGATTAGAAGGCCTTGGATGTATGAAGGAAATTTCTAGAATATTAACTAACTCAGGTAAACTAAAATTAGTCAGACCGCTTCTTAGCTATAAAAAAGATAATTTAATAAAAATATGTAAAATAAATAACTTGAAGTGGATTGAAGACCCATCAAACTATAATTTAAAATATTTAAGATCTAAAACTAGGAAATTACTCGTATGTAATAACATGTTTGATGATTATTACAAAGCCATATCGCTGTTTAAAAGACTAAATAGTAATATCAACGATTTTATTTATGACTTTATTAATAATGAAATAGAGTTTAATGAATTAGGAGTATGTAAGTTAAAACTTCATAAGTTTAAACAACTACCCAATGTTATGCAATTGAGGCTTTTAAATTATTTATTAAAAATTATTGGTGGAAAGAAATATCCAAGAAAAAGTAGAATACTTAATAATTTACTACAAAATATAAAAGATAAAAACAGCAAAAACTCTACTGTAGGGGGCGCATATATTAAAATAGGAAAAGATAATATTACTTTATCAAGACAGTTAGATAACACTTTAAAAACCAGTCAACTAAACGACATGTCTACTTTATGGGATAGAAGGTTCCTGGTTTTAAATAAAACAAAGAAAAATAACATTACTATTGGACCTCTTGGAGAAAAAGATTATTTATCAATGATTAAATTGAATAAAATTCAAAAACCTAGTATAAATTTTAATGCTATTAAAACTATTCCTGCAATAAGAGTACTTGAACAAATAGTTTCTGTACCCCATCTATTATATTGGAAGAATGATTTTTGGAAAAATAATATTAAAATAACACATATAGAATATAAGTTATTTAAAAAATATAAGAATATAGACATTTTTAAACTTGGAGAAAAAATTTGAATAAAATGGGAAAGAATTTAGCAGCTTGGGCTATTATAGTTATATTTTTACTAGCTATTTTCAATTTATTTCAAGATAATAGCAGTCAAAATCGACAAGTATCCCTACCGTACTCAGAATTTTTAGCACAAGTTAAATTAAATAATGTCAATGATGTGACAATTAAAGAAAATAATATAATAGGTCATTTTCAATCGGGAGAAGAATTCACTACTTATACTCCTAATGATCCAACTTTAATTACAAAATTAACAGAAAGTGGTGTTAAAGTTACTGCTGCTCCATTAGATGAGAGAGTATCTCCTATTTTAGGAATGCTTTTGAATTGGTTGCCTATGCTTTTATTTATAGGGGTATGGATTTTCTTTATGAGACAAATGCAAGGCGGCAAAGGTGGCGCTATGGGATTTGGAAAATCAAAAGCCCGATTGCTGACGGAAAAGCAAGGAAAAGTAACTTTCGAAGATGTAGCAGGAGTAGATGAAGCAAAGGATGAACTTGAAGAAATAATTGAATTTCTAAAAAACCCTCAAAAATTTCAAAAGCTAGGCGGTAAAATTCCTAAAGGGGTTTTATTAGTGGGACCTCCAGGTACAGGAAAAACTCTTCTTGCAAGAGCAGTAGCTGGTGAAGCGAATGTTCCTTTTTTTACAATTTCTGGATCAGATTTTGTAGAAATGTTTGTAGGTGTAGGTGCAAGTAGGGTAAGGGATATGTTTGAACAAGGAAAAAAAAATGCGCCTTGTATTATATTTATAGACGAAATTGATGCTGTGGGAAGACATAGAGGAGCAGGTTTAGGTGGAGGAAATGATGAAAGAGAACAAACATTAAATCAACTCTTAGTGGAAATGGATGGATTTGAAACAAATGAAGGAGTTATTTTAATTGCAGCCACAAACAGACCTGACGTACTTGACCCAGCTTTATTAAGGCCAGGTAGATTTGATAGGCAGGTAGTTGTTCCTAATCCTGATATACTGGGAAGAGAAAAAATATTAAAAGTCCATATGAAAAAAATATCAGTAGCTAAAAACGTAGACCCTAGAATTATAGCGAGAGGAACGCCAGGCTTCTCAGGAGCTGATTTAGCAAATTTAATTAACGAAGCAGCATTGTTAGCTGCCAGAAAAAGTAAATTAAATGTGGGTATGATTGAGCTTGAACAAGCAAAAGATAAGGTGATGATGGGAGCTGAACGGCGTTCTATGGTAATGACTGAAGATGAGAAAAAAATGACAGCTTATCACGAAGCCGGACATGCACTTGTAATGTTACAAGTTGAAGGACATGAGCCTCTTCACAAAGTGACAATAATTCCTCGGGGTAGAGCGTTAGGGGTTACTATGTGGCTTCCTGAAAGAGATAAACTTTCTCAAACAAGAACAGAATTAGAGGCTTTAATAGCTTCAATGTTTGGTGGAAGAGTTGCAGAGGAACTAATTTATGGTAAGAAAAATATTACTACAGGTGCAGGTAATGATATTCAACAGGCTACAAATCTGGCTAGAAGAATGGTTATGGAATTTGGGTTTTCAGATAAATTAGGTCCTTTAAGATATGAAACCAATCAAGAGGAAGTTTTTCTTGGACACTCTGTCGCACAACAAAGAAATATATCAGATGATACTGCTAGACTTATTGATGAAGAGGTCAGAAGATTAGTTGAAGAAGGAGAAAAAACTTCACGAAAAATTCTTACAAAACACATTGAAGATCTTCATAAAATTGCTAAAGGACTTCTTGAGTATGAAACATTATCAGCTGAAGATATTGATAACATTCTCAAAGGTAAAGAATTAGACAAAACGAATACTAATTTAGATACTACATCTTTAAGTTCTGATAGCGATGGGTCCATAAAAAAAAGTAATATTAAAAATCCACGACCTAATGAAACTTAAACTATAATTTTTTATTGTGAATGATGTTATTATTATACCAAGAAATTTAGTGCATGGAAAACAAGCTAAACTTCTAATTCAACAAAAAAAAGCTCTCCCGTTATCTAAAGATATGGGTTTTCTTAACTTTGAAATACAATCAAAATTTAAAAGTAAGAAAACTAGACAACTTCTATATTCTGTCTCAAACCAAAAAAGTTGGACTAATCCATATTATAATAATAATAAAATTATAGAACTACTTAATAAATACGGTTGTACTCCTAAAAGTTTTATAGGATTAAAGCTTAATAACCCTCAGATTATGGGGATTTTAAATATTACTCCGGATAGTTTCTCAAATGAGAATAAAAAAATTCTATCAAAAAATAATGCTGTAAAACAAGCTATTAAAATGATCGAAGACGGAGCAAATATTATAGATATCGGAGGAGAATCATCTCGGCCAGGTGCAAAAAGAATTGATAGCTTTGAAGAGCAAAAAAGAATTATTCCTATTATAAAGGAACTTGCCAAATATAATATACCCATATCATGTGATACAAGGAATGCTTCTACAATGGAATTAGCTATTGATGCAGGGGCAAGTATTATTAATGACATATCGGCGCTATCCGATAAAAAAGCTGCATATGTAATAGCAAAAAATAATGTTGGTTTAATTATTATGCATATGAAAGGACAGCCTAATAATATGCAAAATAACCCTAAATATCGAAATGTATCATATGAAGTATTAAACTTTTTAAATGAAAAAAAACAGTATGCTATTAAGAAAGGTATAAAAGAAGAAAATATCTTAATTGACCCAGGAATTGGTTTTGGAAAGAATGATAATCATAATATAAAAATTTTTAAAGACCTGGCCTTATTTCATTATTTAAAATCTCATATATTAATTGGGGCTTCAAGAAAATCTATGATAGGAAGAATAACAAATACAAAAGTATCAGAAAGATTGCCTGGTTCTATTTCTCTTGCTATAGCTTCTATTGAAAAAGGAGTAAAATTTTTAAGAGTACATGATATAAAAGAAACTAAACAAGCTTTAACATTATGGAATAAAATTAATTATAGTTAAGTAAAAAAAAATGATAAAGAAAATAAATAAAAAAAGAAAATATTTCGGAACCGATGGAATTAGAGGTAGAGCAAATTCTTATCCAATGACAGGAGAAACTGCTTTAAAAGTCGGAATGGCTGCAGGTGAATATTTTACAAGAGGAAAACATAAACATAATGTTGTAATAGGAAAAGACACCAGACTTTCCGGATATTTAATAGAACCTTCTTTAACTGCTGGTTTTATTTCAATGGGTATGAATGTTTTTCTTGTGGGACCAATGCCAACGCCTGCTATATCTATGCTAACAAGATCTATGAGGTGTGATGTAGGAGTAATGATTTCAGCGTCCCATAACTCATATGAAGATAATGGTATAAAATTATTTGATCCTAATGGTGAAAAGCTGAGTGACAAAAGTGAACTTAAAATAGAATCCTTAATGAATAAAAATCATAAAACTAATTTAGTGGATTCCTCAAAACTAGGAAGAGCAAAAAGAATTGAAGATGCAGCGGGAAGGTATTTAGAATTTGTTAAATCAACTTTTCCAGATGAGTTATCTCTTAAAAAATTAAAAATTGTAATAGACTGTGCTAACGGAGCTGCCTACCAAGTCGCGCCAAGAGTATTATGGGAGCTAGGTGCTGAAGTAATACCAATAGGATGTAATCCTGATGGTACAAATATTAACTATAAATGTGGGTCAACCTATCCTATCCATATGGCAAATATGGTTAAAAAACATAAAGCTGATATTGGTATTGCATTAGATGGTGATGCTGATCGGTGCGTACTTTGTGACGAAAAAGGTAATTTTATTCACGGTGATAAAATAATTGGTTTAATTGCAAAAAGATATTTAGATCAAGGTCTTTTAGAAGGGAAATCTATTGTTGGAACTAAAATGACAAATAAAGGTCTTGAAAATTACTTAAATAATTTAAATTTAAATCTTATTAGAGCAAATGTAGGCGATAGATATGTTGTTGAAAAAATGAGAGAAAATGGTTGTAACATTGGAGGAGAACAGTCAGGCCATATTATTCTTGGTGAATATGGAAGTACTGGTGATGGATTAGTAGCATCTCTTCAAATAATTGCATCTATGGTAGAAAATAATATTAAAATTTCTAAGTTAATGGATATATTTTCATTAATGCCACAAACTGTTGAAAGTATTTCCTATGATAGTAGCCACTTTAAATATAAAAATAGTGATCAATTTATAAAAGATACAACAAAAATGCATGAAAAACTACTTGGGAAAGAGGGTAAAATAATTATAAGAGCGTCTGGTACTGAGAGTAAAATTAGAATAATGGGTGAATGTAAAAATAAAATATTATTAAACAAAACACTTAAAAACTTAAAAACAGAAATTACGAACTATATTAATGAATAATAAAAATCTTGCAAAAATAATGACTATTGCTGGTTCTGATTCTGGAGGCGGAGCAGGTATTCAGGGCGATATAAAAACAATATCATCTCTAGGAGGCTATGCAACTACAGCTATAACTGCAATTACTGCACAAAATACTGTTGGAGTAAAAAATATTTTAAATATTCCTATTAATATGATTGAAGAACAAATTAAGGCTATAATAGATGATATTGGAACGGATGCTATAAAAATTGGAATGCTGTCCAATGCAAAAATTATTCGTTGTGTAACGAAAATTATCTCTATATTTAATAAAAAAATACCTATAGTACTAGACCCTGTAATGGTAGCGAAAGGTGGTCATAAATTATTAGATATAGGAGCGGAGAAAGCCTTAATAAATGAATTAATGCCCTTATGTACTATTATCACACCAAATATTCCTGAAGCAGAAGTTATAACTGGGTCAAAAATAAATAATATTATTGATCTTGAAACAATGGGTAAATCTATTATTAAAATGGGTATAGATAATGTTTTAATGAAAGGTGGTCACTTAGATAGTAACATACTTACTGACATTTTAATAACTAAAGATAATACTGAATACTTTGAAAGTAAAAAAATAATTACCAAAAACTCACACGGTACTGGTTGTACTTTATCAAGTGCAATAGCTTGCGGTTTAGGACAACAATTATCATTAAAAGAATCTATTAATAGAGCACATAAATATGTTTATAAATCTATACTAAATGCTCCCAATATAGGTAAAGGTAACGGACCATTAAATCATTTAATAAAAGTATAACAAATTAATATTGACAACTAGTAACACAATAATACATTGCTAATAAATTAATTCTAATAGACAAATGGAAATATAATATGAATTCCCTTCAATTACCTAATAATCCTAAATTCTCTTCAGGTCCTTGTGCTAAAATTCCTAATTGGAATGCTTCATTCCTAAACAATGCCTTACTAGGAAGGTCGCACAGAGCACCTGTAAGTGTAAAGAGAATTCAAGAATTAATTAATATGACTAAATCAATTTTAAAGATACCTAATAATTACCATGTAGCTATAGTTGGTGGATCTGATACAGGAGCTTTTGAAATGGCTATGTGGTCTTTACTAGGAAAAAAAGGAGTGGATATCTTAGCTTGGGATTCATTTGGAAGAGATTGGGTTTCAGATATTATTGAACAGTTACAAATTAAGAATATAAAATTAATTGACGCAGACTATGGCTACTTACCCGATTTAGAGAAAGTTAACTTTAATAATGATGTCGTTTTTACATGGAATGGAACTACTGCAGGTGTAAAAGTTCCAAATGGAGATTGGATTGATGAAAACAGGTCTGGTTTAACTTTATGTGATGCTACATCTGCTGTCCTAGCTATGGATCTACCATGGAGTAAGCTTGATGTAACAACATTTTCTTGGCAAAAAGTTTTAGGAGGAGAAGCACAACACGGTATACTTGTTCTTTCTCCCCGAGCAGTAGAACGTCTAGAAAGTTATAAACCTTCTTGGCCTATTCCTAAATTATTTAGACTTACAAGTAAAGGAAAGTTTCAAAGTAAAATTTTTAATGGAAGTACTATCAATACGCCTTCAATGCTTTGCATCGAAGATGCAATACATTCTTTAAAATGGGTAGATAGCATTGGTGGCGCAAATACAATGATAAAAAGAAGTTTATCTAATTTACAAGTAATTGAAAAATGGGAATCCAAAACTAACTGGATAGAATTTTTAGCTAAAAACAAAGATATAAGATCATCAACTTCTATCTGTTTAAAAATAATTGACCCATGGTTTTTAAAATTAAGTACAGATAATAAAAAAGAAATTTTACAACGTTTCTTTTCATTACTTGAAGAAAAAGAAGCCGCATATGATATTAATCACTATCCTTCAGCTCCTCCAGGTATTAGAATTTGGGGAGGTGGAACTGTGGAAACCTCTAATATTGAACTACTGTTACCTTGGCTAAATTGGGCTTGGGAATATATTGAAAAATAACCTTCTTTTAATGGAGTAATTATATGGCTAAAGTTTTAATTTCAGATAAATTAAGCGACAAAGCAGAAGATATATTTAAAAAAAACAATATCAATGTGACTATTAATACTTCTTTATCTCCGGAAGAATTATCTAAAACAATTAATGATTATGATGGTTTAGCTATAAGATCCAATACTAAAGTTACTAAAGAAATACTCAAAAATGCTTCGAATTTAAAGGTAATAGGTAGAGCAGGTATAGGTGTAGATAATGTAGATATTGAGGCTGCGACTGCAAATGGAACAATAGTAATGAATACACCATATGGTAATTCAATTACTACAGCAGAGCATACTATTGCTTTAATGATGTCTCTTGCAAGGAATATACCTAATGCAAATACTTCAACACACCTAGGAAAATGGGAAAAGTCAAAGTATACCGGTATAGAGTTATATTCTAAAATACTTGGAATGATAGGTTGTGGTAATATAGGTTCAATAGTGGCAGATAGAGCCAGAGGTCTAAAAATGCATATCAAAGTATATGACCCTTACCTCACTGAAGAGAGAGCAAGAGAAATAGCAGTAGAAAAAGTAGATCTTGATGAATTACTTCAAATTTCTGATTTTATTACTTTGCATGTACCTTTAACAAAAACCACAAAAGAAATAATAAATTCCTCTTCTATAAAAAAAATGAAAGATGGGGTTAAAATTATAAATTGTGCAAGAGGAGGATTAGTTAATGAGAAAGACCTTGCTAAAGCTTTAGAATCTGGCAAAGTAAGCGGTGCAGCATTTGATGTATTTACCGAAGAACCAGCAAAGAATAATGTTTTATTTGGTTTAGAAAAAATGGTTGTAACCCCTCATTTAGGAGCATCTACTGAGGAAGCACAAGAAAATGTAGCTATTCAGGTTGCTGAACAAATGTCAAATTATCTTAACAATGGTGCAATTACAAATGCTTTAAATATTCCATCCATCTCTGCGGAGGATGCTCCAAAATTAAAGCCCTATATAAAATTATGTGAACAAATTGGGAAACTAGCAGGTCAAATTACTGAAACTAGTATAAAAAATATTAAAATTGAATTTGGCGGGCAAGTAGCTCTCTTGAATACTAAACCTTTAATTAGTGTACTAGTAGCAGGTTTATTATCTCATAGCATGGAAGCTGTAAATGTAGTTAATGCACCTGTAATAGCAAAAAATAGAAATATGAATATTACTTCTTCAATTCGTGAAAAAGCTGGAGACTATATTACAGATATAAGTTTAACTGTTGAAACAGAAAGAAGAACTAGAAATGTTGTAGGAACATTATATGGAAATCAACCTAGAATTGTTGAGGTTATGAGTACACGAATTGAAGCAGAATTAGGTCCTAATATGCTATTTATTACTAATGAAGATAAACCAGGTTTTATTGGCTCTCTAGGGTCTATTTTAGCTGATGCAAAAATTAATATAGCAACATTTCACTTAGGTAGAACCAAAGTAGGTGGTGATGCAATAGCTTTAATAGAAATTGATGAAGCTGTTTCAACGGAACTGATAGAAACATTAAATAATATTCCTCAGGTTAAGAGTGTAAAGCCTCTTAATTTTGCAAAAAATATTATTTAGATTTATTATCTTTATTAATGGAAATTAAAATAATAATATGAAAAATAATGATTTAAAAATAGCATTACTCCCAAGAGGAATTAATGATCTACTGGAAGAAAAGTCTTTTCAAGAATCTTTTTTATCTCAATCTTTAATGAATATATTTAAATTAAATGGTTACGAAAAAGTAAGCCCGCCTCTTATTGAGTTTGAAGAAAATTATACTTTATTTTTAGATACTACTAATAATCAAAATATTTTTAGAGTAACTGACCCAATTTCAAATAAGCCTATGTATATAAGGAATGATATTACCCCACAGATAGCGAGAATTGCTTCAAAAAAATTGTATAAAGATAATAAAATTATAAGATTATCATATATAGGAGACGTTTTACGTCCTAAAGGTTCTCAATTACACCCTGAAAGACAAATTAAACAAGCTGGAATAGAACTATATGGCGCTCCAAGAGTTTCTGGTGCAATAGAGGTCATATCAACCGGTATTCAAGCATTAGCAGAAGTTAATATTTCTAATTTAATCATAGATATTACAATGCCAAATTTGACAAATCTAATTTTAAAAAATTCTAAACTCAATAAACAGGAAATTAAATTAGCAAAATCACATTTAAAAGTAAAAAATATTAAGAAGATTGAAACAATACCTAATTGCGGAAAACTACTTTCAAAAATAGCTGATTCGGCTGGAGAAAATGATAGAGCTCTAAATAAATTAGATAAAATAGATTTGCCACCTAAAGCTAAAAAACTAATTAAGGAAATATCATTAATATGTGATAAAATTAAAAATCTTCATCCCAAAGTAAATATTACAATTGACCCTATTGAAAATAGAGGTTTCAATTACTATACAGGAATTGGATTTGCTATTTTTTCATCTAATGTTAAGAGAGAGTTAGGCTTTGGAGGTGAATATATAGTTGAATTGAATGGAAAGAAAGAAACTGGAATAGGGTTATCTATTTTATTTGATGGACTATTAAGAGCTACACAATTTAAAGATGACCAAAAGCGTATTCTTGTGCCTTATAAAAATAATAGTAATACTCTTCCTGAATTACGAAAAAATGGATGGGTTACTATAGTTAGCCATAATAATAAATTAAAGGATATAGAAGAAGCTAAAACATATAAATGTTCATATATCTTAAAAGGTGATGAAATAAAAAAAATATAATATTCTGGAGATATTATGACAAACGTTACAGTAGTAGGCACTCAATGGGGTGATGAAGGAAAAGGAAAAATAGTAGATTGGTTGTCAGAAAGAGCTGACGTAGTAGCTAGATTCCAAGGTGGGCATAATGCAGGCCATACAATAGTATTAAATAAAAAAGTATATAAACTCAGCTTGCTTCCTTCTGGAATTATTAGAAAAAAAATTTCCATTATAGGTAATGGTGTAGTGATAGATCCATGGGCTCTAATAAATGAAATTAATAAAATTGAATCACAAGGACTTAAAATCACTTCAAAATTATTAAAAATATCTAATAAAGCAAGCTTAATATTACCTTACCACCAAGAATTAGACTTATTAAGAGAAAATGCCAAAGGAAATAATAAAATTGGCACCACTGGCAGAGGTATTGGTCCAGCCTATGAGGATAAAGTTGGAAGAAGAGCAATCAGAGTATGTGATCTTTTTAATAAAAATAGCAGAGAAAAACAATTAAAGGCGGCAATAACCCATCATAATATTATTCTTAGAGGTTTAAATAAAAAAACTATAAGGAAAACAAGTATAAATAAAATGTTAGATAAAATTGCTCCAATTTTAAAGCCTTTTGTAACGAATACAATGGAACTAATTATATCTTCAAATAATAAAAGCAAAAATATCTTATTTGAAGGAGCACAGGGTTCTATGTTAGATATAGACCATGGAACTTATCCATTTGTTACGTCATCTAATACTGTTTCTTCCCAATCAGCAACTGGCTCAGGAATAGGTCCTTCTCTGATTCATAATGTATTAGGTATCACTAAAGCCTATACTACAAGAGTTGGAAATGGCCCCTTTCCTTCCGAATTAAATAATAAAACTGGTGAATTATTAGGAAAAATTGGACATGAGTTTGGCGTGGTAACAGGTCGCAAAAGACGCTGCGGCTGGTTTGATGCAGTAATAGTAAATTATACTGTTAAATTATCAGGCATTAATGGAATAGCCCTTACTAAACTTGATGTGCTTGATACCTTTAAAGAAATAAAAATTTGTGTCGGGTATAAAATAAATAAAACTATTATTAAGACAGTTCCTGACAGCTATACTGATATGGAAAAAATTAAACCTATTTATGAAACTTTAAAAGGCTGGCAAAAATCTACTCAAAAATGTAAATCTTTTTCTGAATTACCTATAAATGCAAAAAAATATATTAAAAGAATTGAAAAACTAATAGAGTGCCCTGTTTCCATGATATCTACTTCTCCAGAAAGAAATGATACTATTTTAGTAACTGATCCTTTTAAATAAGTTTTTTATCTTCAATAGCCAGATTATTTTCTGACTTACTTATACTTTTTACAGCAGCTTGTACCTTTTCAAAGGCTTTAACTTCAATTTGTCTAATTCTTTCTCTACTTACATTATACTCTTTACTTAGTTCTTCCAGTGTCTTTGGATCATCCGTAAGTCTCCTATAACTGAATATTTTTCTTTCTCTATCAGATAACAAAGATAATGCAGAGCCCAACATAGATTTTCTTTTTTCTAACTCTTCTTTTTCGGCAACATATGTTTCTTGGTTAATAGATTTTTCATCAACTAATACTTCTTGCCAATCTCCATCACTAGATTCTATTGCTCTTGGTGCATTAAGAGAATAATCACCTCCTATTCTCTGATTCATATTTATAACTTCTTCCTCATCTACAACTAATTTTTGCGAAATTTTTTTTACTGTTTCTGGAGAAAGGTCTTTTTCATCAAATACTTTTAACTCATTCTTTATTCTTCTTAAATTAAAGAATAATTTTTTTTGAGCAGAAGTTGTACCTATCTTAACTAAAGACCATGAATGTAATATATGTTCTTGAATTGATGCCTTTATCCATAAAAGAGCATAAGTTGCTAAGCGAAAACCTTTATCAGGATCAAAACGTTTCACTGCTTTCATTAAACCAATATTTCCTTCGCTAATTAGATCTGATATTGGCAAGCCATAACCTCTATAACCCATAGCTATTTTTGCAACTAACCTTAGATGACTAGTAACCAAAGTATGCGCAGCATCTATATCCTCATGCTCTACCCAATTTTTAGCCAGAGTATATTCCTCGTCCTTCTGCAAAATAGGAAATTGCCCTATCTCAGATAAATATCTCTTCAAACTTCCATCGGCAGAAATTGAAGGTAAAGTTATATTTGACATATATTTTTCCTTATAAGATGTCTCATATAAATAAATTGGTTATTTTATGCAAAATATCAAGTAAATTAAATAAAATTTTCAATAGAGTGTTTTAAAGTTTTCATGTCATCTGGTAAATCTGCTTTAAATACTAGTTCTTTCTTAGAAAAGGGATGTAATAGTTTTAAACTGTATGAATGTAATGCTTGTCGTGAAAATAGCTTCACAGTATCTGGCATTTTTTCTGATATAGTATGACCTTTAGAATATAGCTGATCTCCAATTATTGGTAGGCCAATACTTGCTAAATGAACTCTAATTTGATGCGTTCTTCCTGTATGTAAGCTACATTCAATTACAGAAAAAGAATTATAAGAATTTAAAACTTTATATTCAGTAATTGCAGTTCGGCCTCCATTCTTAAGAATTGTCATTTTTTTTCTATCATGCGGATGTCTACCTATATTTTTTTCAATTAGTCCTAATTTATGTTTAGGTTGTCCTAAAACAATAGCTTGATATTTTCTTTCTATATTTTTTATAGATATTTCTCTAGATAGGTATCTATGGGCTTCATCATTTTTTGCTACAATCATTAAACCAGAAGTATCTTTATCTAATCTATGGACAATTCCCGGCCTTTTTACTCCTCCTATTCCTGATAAACTATCTTTACAATGGTATAATAAAGCATTAACTAATGTACCCGAATAATTTCCAGGAGCAGGATGTACTACCATACCTTCTTTTTTATTTATAATTAATAAACAATCATCTTCGTATAATATATCTAAAGGAATATCTTCAGGAATAGGAATATCATCTTCCAATTCTGGCAAAATAATTCTTACAATACTACCTTTAATTAATTTATATGAGGGATCGAGATTTACTTTATTATTAACATATAAGTTTCCATTTAAAATAAGCTTTTTAAAATATGATCTACTCAATTTTTGATTATGAGATACAAAGGCTTTATCGGCTCGAACGCCATGTTCTTCGTCTGAGACTAAAAATTCGATTACTTTAGTAGAATTATCCATAAAAAAAGCTTAAATATATAAAAGTTAAATAATAAAGAATATAGGTGATATATAATGAGAGGTCTAAAATTTTTAGTAATATTTATGGGTATTCTAATTTTAGTAGGAACATCATTCCTAGTTTTTACTATAATACAAAGAGGAAGTAAGTTGATAAAACCAAATGAAGAAAATATTATTAACTCATCCATTGAAATAATATCTCCCCTAAATATGGAGTTAAAAAATGTTTCAAGTAATGATGGAAAAATTATTGTTAAATTCGAAGATGAAAAAAAATATATAATTAAAATATATAGTTTAGATACTGGTACAGAATTAAAATCTATTTTAATTAGTAAATAATGACTAATATTAAATTATCTCAGAAAATAAAAAATAATATTTATCGTCATGCTAAAAAATTATATCCTAAAGAATGCTGCGGTTTCCTAATTGGTTATATAATAAATAATACACTAGTATGTGAAGAGATAAAAATATGTAAAAATATTGCTGATGATCCATATAATTATTTTGAAATAGACCCTAAAGATATAATTTATATATACAAAAAGTATAGAAATACTAAATTATCTATAATAGGACATTATCATAGCCATCCAAAAGATTTATTAAATTCATTGCCTTCTCAAAAAGATATAGACTCTATATACGATAGTAATTTATGCTGGCTTATATTAGGAATAAATAGTACGCAAGTGGAATACTCTGCTTATGTTCCAAAATTTATTAAAGAAAATACATACAATTTTAAAAGAATTAATATTATTTAAGGAAATAGATATGCAAGATAACGAATTAAACCCTGATGCTTTAGAAATAATAAATGATGTTAGAATAGCAGAAAAGTCTGGTGAAAGAATACCGATGTACAAAATGAATCATTTAGAAGCTAGAGAGGCTTATCTAGCTATGCGAAGCGCCTTATCTCCTCCGGCTCCAGACGTATTAGATATAAAAGATATAGAAATACCTGTAAGTAATTATAACATTAAAGCTAGATATTACAGAGGAATAAATAATAATAAAGATAGTATACTTCCTGTTACAATTTTTTTTCATGGTGGTGGTTGGGTCATTGGAGATCTTGATACTCATGATGTTGTCTGTAGACAATTAGCTAATCAAGGAAAATTTGATGTAATTGCCATTGATTACCGTATGGGTCCAGAATTTAGATTTCCAACTGCTATAGATGATGCAATAAACTCTATTAATTGGATTAAAAACAATCCTTCAAAATTACCAATAGATACTTCAAAAATAGCAGTTTGTGGAGATAGTGCTGGTGGTAATATAGCAGCTGTATGTTGTATAAATTCGAAAATTAATGAAGGACCATTAATTAGCTTTCAAGCTCTAATATATCCTTCAACTCATATGGGTGTGCACTATCCTTCAAAAGATAAGTATGATGGATATATACTTTCAAAAAAATTAATGAATTGGTTTGAAGAAAAATATATTGATAAAAACCAATTAAACGATTGGAGGGCAGCGCCCATACTTTATGAGGATCTTTCAGACCTTCCAGAATCTTTAATAGTAGTTGCTGGTTGCGACCCTTTAAAAGATGAAGGTATTAGTTATGGGAAAGCATTACTGAAGGCAGGAAATAGTTCTGAAACAATTAATTTTGATGGACAGATACATGGTTTTTTAACTATGGGTGCAAGAATTAAAGATACAGAAAAATTAATTAAGTTATTAAGTGAAAAAATAACTCAAGCACTTAGTTAATTTATTCTTTGAATGAATCATCAACTTCAATTTGATATGCATTGGCTAGTGCATTAGTTTGAGAGGCCATTGCTATAACAGAAAGAAGTTCACTTCTCATTTCTTCCGTCATTCCTTTTTTTCTTGCGACTGCTGTATGAGAATGAATACAATATTCACATCCATTTACAATGCTTACAGCAATGTAAATTAATTCTTTTGTAACTGGATCTAATGCACCTGGCGCCATAACCTGTTTAATTCTAGTCCAAGTCGCCTCTAATAAGTCTGGATCATTAGCTAGAGCTTTCCAAATATTATTAACTTTATCTCCACCTCTAGTTTTAGATATGTCTTCATATATTTCTTTAACCTTGCCTTTAGCATCTTCTGGTTCTATTAATTTAACAGTAGCCATTATCTTTCCCCAATAAATATTATTTAACTTCTAAAATAGCTGATCTAATAGTTGAAAAAATCGTTTTAATCTGATCTTTGCTTACTATTAAAGGTGGAGAAATTGCTATAGTTTCTCCTGTAAACCTAGTTAGTAAATTATTTTCAAAACAATTTTCAAATACATCATAGACTCTTTTACCTAGACCATCTTCTCGTGTTTTTAGTTCTATTCCAGCTACTAAACCAATAGTCCTTATGTCTACCACATTATCTAAATCCTTTAACATATGTGCTTGTTCTCCAAAATAATTTTCTAAGCTATTAGCTCTATCGAATAATTTTTCGGATTCATACTCTTCTAGAGTAGCCAAAGCAGCAGCACATGCTAATGAATGGCCAGAATATGTATAACCATGAAATAGTTCTACAACATGTTCAGGTCCTTGCATTAGTCCATCATATATTTTTTTATGAGTTGCAACAGCACCCATAGGAACTGTTGCGTTAGTAATTCCTTTTGCTAATGTCATAATATCAGGAATTACATTAAATTTATCTCCAGCAAAAGCAGTGCCTAACCTTCCAAAACCACAAATTACTTCATCAAATATTAATAATATTCCATTTTTAGTACATATATCTCTTATCTCCTCAAGATAACCAATTGGAGGAACTAAAACACCTGTTGAGCACGCTACAGGTTCAACTATAACAGCAGCGATAGTGGAGGCGTCGTGTAAATTGATTAAATCTATTAAAGAATGCGCTCTTTCCATTCCATGCTTTGGTTGACCTATTGAAAAAGCATTTAATTCTGGAATATGAGTATCTTGCATATGATCAACACCAGGTAAATGATTTGAAAATTGTTTTCTATTCGCAACCATGCCACCTACAGACATTCCTCCAAATCCAACACCATGATAACCTCTTGATCTTCCTATTAACCTAGTTCTTTTAGAATCTCCATTAGCATTATGATATGCTAAAGCAATTTTTAATGCAGTATCTACGGCTTCTGATCCAGAATTAGTGTAAAATATGTTATCTATATCTTTTGGTAATATACCTGCTAATCTAGAAGCTAAGGTAAAAGCTTTTGGATGCCCCATATTAAAAGCAGTCGCATAATCCATTTCAGCTACTTGATCTTGGACAGCTTTTACTATGCGAGGTCTACAATGGCCTGCATTAACGCACCATAAACCTGCAACACCATCTAAAATACTCTTGTTATCATTCGTTTTATAATACATATCTTTAGCTGAAACTAAAAATCTCGGGTTTTTTTTGAAACGTCTATTAGTCGTAAATGGCATCCAATATGATGATAAATCATTAGGCATTTCATCTACTTTATTTGCAACTATATTTAGTTCTTTTATAACGTTGTTTTTTAGCATTGAATTTCCTTTAACTTGATATATCATATTATAATAAATTATTAACCAAAATTTGTAAAACATGGCACAAACTAAAAATACCTTAAATGAATTAATTCTAAAGATTAATGAAAATAATATATTTATAAAATCGCCTGATGAAAGCGATATAACTTATGGTGAACTTATAAGTTATATGAAGGACACTTATAGTAAATTATCTTCTATTAAAATTAACAAAAAAGATAAAGTTGCTATAGTTTTAGGAAACGGTTCGTCTATGGCTTGTACTTTTATAGCTATTGCAGCAAACTTCACTTCTTGTCCATTAAACCCCTCCTATACTAAAGAAGAATTTAAATTTTACTATGATGACTTAAAGGTTAAGGCTGTAATTATTGAAGAAAACAAATCAATAGAAGCTAGAGTCGCCGCAAAAGAATTAAATATTGAAGTTATTAATTTAAAAAGAAAAACTGAATTACATACGATTACCTTGGATATAAATACAGATGTAAAAAATGAAAAAGAATATTTATCTGAAACTAGCCAAGAAGATGTAGCAATGATTTTGCATACATCTGGAACAACTTCTAGACCTAAAATGGTTCCCCTATCTCAAAAAAATTTATTAGCTTCCGCCAAGAATATATCCAAAACACTTAATTTAAATGAATATGATATATGTTTAAATATCATGCCTATGTTTCATATACACGGTTTAATCGCTGCGATTTTAGCTCCTATATATGAATCTGGAACTATAATTACTCCGTCTGGTTTTGATGCACTTAAATTCTTTAGATGGTTAAATGACTTTAAACCTACATGGTACACGGCGGTGCCTACTATGCATCAGGCTATATTAGCTAGAGCGCCAAGAAATATAGATATTATAAAAAATAATCAACTTAAATTCATAAGATCTTCATCTGCTTCTCTTCCAGCTACCGTAATGGAAAAATTAGAGAAAACCTTTAATACTTGCGTAATTGAGTCGTATGGTATGACAGAAGCAACACATCAAATGACTTCTAACCCTCTTCCTCCTAATAAAAGAAAAGCAGGGTCTGTAGGCCTAGCAGCTGGCCCAGAAGTAGCATTACTTTTAGATGGTAAAATTTTACATAATATTAAAGAGAATCAAAATATTACAGGACAAATAATTATCAAAGGAGAAAATGTTACAGAGGGTTATATCAATAATCCTGAAGCTAATTCCGAGAGCTATATAGATGGATGGTTTTTAACCGGTGATGAGGGAGTGTTTGATAATGATGGGTATTTGAAAATTACCGGAAGATTAAAAGAAATTATAAATAGAGGCGGAGAAAAAATCAGTCCTAAAGAAATTGATGAAATATTAATGGAACATCAAAGTATTCAACAAGCAGTTGCTTTTTCTGTTCCGCATGAAAAATTAGGTGAAGATCTTTACGCAGCTGTAATAATTAAAGAAAATGTAGAAATAAGTGAAAATAATTTAAAGGAATATTGTAAACAAAGACTAACACAATTTAAAATCCCCAGAAAAATTTTAATTGTTGAAGAAATACCTAAAGGTGCGACTGGAAAGTTACAGCGCATAGGTTTATATAAAAAACTTGGAATAAAATAAAATGAATATCTGTATATTTGGTTCAGGAGCTATAGGCAGTTATATCGGCGCATTATTAATGAAAAACGGTATAAAAGTATCTTTAATTTGTAGAGGGGATCACTTAAAAGCTATTCAAAATAATGGTTTATTAATGCAAAGTGCAGAAACAAATAATGAATATTTCTGTAAACCTTTAGCTACAGATGACCCTAAAACTTTAGAAAAACAAGATTTTATTATAGTTACTTTAAAAGCACATTCTGCCGCTTTGACTGCAAATGCTATTACTCCATTAATTAAAGAAAATACAACAGTAGTATCTGCCGTAAATGGACTACCTTGGTGGTACTTTTATAAAGCAAATAACAAATTTGAAAATATGAGATTAAGATCTGTTGATCCACATAATTTACAATGGGATAATATTACTCCTCAAAGAACATTAGGTTGTGTAGTCTACCCTGCTGCAGAAATCAAAGCTCCTGGTCATGTTTATCATTTAGAAGGAGATCGCTTTCCTTTAGGAGAGCCGGATGGTTCTAAATCTAATAGAGTTCAAGAATTATCTAAAATATTAATAAATTCTGGATTAAAGTCTCCTGTAAGAAAAAATATACGCGCAGATATATGGATGAAATTATGGGGAAATTTAGCTTTTAATCCTGTTAGTGTTTTGACAGGAGAGACTTTAGAAGAAATAGCGAATAACAATACATCATGCTCTATCGTCAAAAATATGATGCTTGAGGGACAAGCAGTAGCAGAGGCATTAGGTATTAATTTTCCTATTAGTTTAGAAAAAAGAATTGAAGGTACAAGGAATGTTGGAGCACATAAAACTTCAACTTTACAGGACTATGAATTAGGTAGACCAATGGAAATAGATGCACTTACTAAATCTGTATCTGAGGCAGGAAGAATTGTTAATGTTCCAACTCCAACAATAAATAAAATATACAAAGAAGTAAAAAATAAAGCCGAAAAAGCTGGATGTTATATAGATCCAAATTTATAGACCTATTGCACACCCATCTTTTCTAGGATCAGATCCTCCTATTAAAGTAGCCCCTCTATGCTCAATAACCTGTCCACCACCATGAGGTAAATCACAAGTTTGAACTTTATGCCCAATTAATTCTAATTCTTTTTTAATATTTTGAGATATACCTTGCTCACATTCTAATATTCCATCAAAATAAAAGCTTCTCGGAAAATCTAAACTTTCTTGAGGGTCCATGCCATAATCAATAATATTTGATAACACATGTGCTTGTCCCATAGGCTGGTAATGCCCTCCCATTACCCCAAAAGAAAGATAGGGTTTTTCGTTTTTGGTAGCTAAGCTTGGAATAATAGTATGCATAGGTCTTTTTCTACCTTCAATAACATTAGGGTGTGAAGAATCTAAAACGAAGCTAGCCCCTCTATTTTGAAATAAAACTCCCGAATTAGGGTCTACTATTCCGCTACCAAAAGAATGGAATATAGAATTTATCAAAGAGACAGAATTTTTTTCTTTATCTACTACAGAGATATATACTGTATTAGGATGTTCAGGTAATTTTGGCGAATATCCCTCAATACATTCATCTAACTTAATTAAAGACCTTAAATTATTGATATATTTTTCAGATAACATTTCTTCTACGGGTACATTTGAAAAATCTGGATCTGCTAAATAGTGAGACCTATGACTAAAAGCTATTTTAGTTGCTTCTGCTTGTAAATGTATACGTTTAGAGGAGTTAGACGGAATATTTAAAAAATCATAACCCTCTAATATTTTCATAATCATTAGAGCAATTACTCCTTGTCCATTAGGAGGACATTCAAATATTTTAGCGTCTCTATAATTTGCTGAAATTGGTTCAACATAATTCGCTTCTGCATTAGCAAAATCTGCTAAACTGTGTAAACCTCCCAAAGAATTAAGTTTTTCAACCATACTTTTAGCAATATCTCCTTCATAAAACCCTGCTTTTCCTAATTCAGAAATATTTTTTAAAGTTTCCGCCAATCTTGGTTGATAATGAATATCTCCAGCTTTTAAAAATTTTCCTTCAGGTAAAAATAGCTTTTTACAATCTTCATCTGAAGATAATTTTTCTATTTCTCTTTCCCATACATCAGCTATAACATCTGCAACTATATAACCATTTTCAGCATAATTTATTGAAGGCTTTAACACTTCTTTTAAAGATAAACTTCCATGGTCCTCAATTAACTTTATCCAACCAGCAACACCTGTTGGAATACTAACTGAATGCACACTTTGAAAAGGTATGCTTTCTTTTATACCTAAATTATTTAACTTATCTAAAGAAATTGACTCTGGTGCTCTTCCAGAAGCATTCATAGCTATAACTTTATTATGTTTATGATATAAACAAAATAAATCTCCTCCTACTCCTGTAGAATGAGGCTCTACTACAGCTAAAACTGATGCTGCAGTAACTGCAGCATCTATAGCATTACCACCCTTAGATAAAACATCTATTGCTGATTTACTAGCCAGAGGATGAGAAGTTGCCACCATTCCATCTAAAGAATAAACAGGTGACCTACCTGGTGAATGAGTATTTCGCAATATAAAACCTTCAAAATAGATATATAATAATTATATTATATTATATTATATCTTATAAAAGATAGATACTTTTAAAGGCATTAAAATGATATAGAAAACTTTAATTTTTGATATCTTCTAATATTTTCGTTGGATTAGTTTCTACATATGGGTCATCCGGACAATTATCCATTTTACCCTCTTCTTCCCATATTTTTTCAACTTTACTGTCATTAATTAAAGCTGCATATCTCCATGACCTCATTCCAAAACCAACGTCATCTTTAGCAACTAACATATTCATTTCCTTAGTAAGTTTTCCTGAGCCATCGGGAATTACTTTAACTTTTTTAATTCCTTGATCTAATACCCATTTATTCATTACATACGAATCATTGACAGACACACAATATATTTCATCAATATTTTGATTTAGTATCTCATCATAGTTTTCTTCAAATCCAGGAAGTTGATATGTTGAACAAGTAGGTGTAAATGCACCAGGCAAAGAGAAAATAATAACTCTTTTATTAGCAAAATAGTCTTTAGTTGAACAAGTAGTCCATTTAAAAGGGTTTTCTCCACCAATGCTCTCATCTCTAACTCTTACATGAAATATTATATCTTCAGGTATTTTCTTTCCAATCAACATAGTTTCTCCTTCAATAAACAAAAAAAAATCTAGAATGTTTACAATGGAGGTACTCAAAATAAACATTCTAGAAAAAAAATTAAGAAGCTTCACATGAACAATTTAAGTTCTTATTTGCTCCTTCTATTTTATACAAAATAAAAAATAACTTGTCAATGAGAATGCGAATCATTCTCATAATATTTTTTATTAAAAAAAATTGTATATTATAAAAATGTTGTTATAGTTATTCTTACTGAGAATGATTCTCATTCTCAATTAAAGAAAGAGAGGTACATAAATTTAATTTGGGAGTTAATTTAGAAGGAAAATTTATGTATATGACAACAAAAGAAAAAATCATACTATCTATGACGATAACAGGCATTATTTTATTAGCTTTGCTAATATTTTTTGCAACCTACGAGGCTAAAGCAGCCGACACAGGCTATACACCTAAATCTGATATTCATGCTGGAGTCCATTCCACTCCTGCGGTTGTGAAACAAGTGTTAAAAAACTTTGATAATCCAGAAGGCGCTATTTTTAGCCACGATGGAAAATTTGTTTTTATTTCAAATTCTGCAGAAATTGGTGATAGAGGAACAGGTTTTTCATGGACTGAAAATGAAGGATATATAAGCAAGCTTAGTGTAAATAGCAATGGTACACTTACTATGGTTGAGGAAAAGCTTATTACTGGTATTAGTTCTCCTTTAGGTATGGGTGTTCTTCCTGTATCTACTGGAATGTTTCCAGCAGGCACTATATTTGCGTGCGTAGGTGCTGCTCCTATAGTTGACCAAGACGGAAAAACTATAACTGATAGAAATAGAATGAGATCTAAACTTTTAGCATTTAATACTGATGGTAAAATTTTAGGTGAAATAGATACAGGGGCTGGATCCGTTTTTGAAGAAATTACTGGAAGTCCTATTATTTTAATTAATGCATTAGGTTTTGATAAAGCTGGCAACTTATTTGTAGCAGATACTGCTTTTGGTGGAGCCCAATTTGATCCACCATGGGATGGAGCTGGCGGACTATGGAAAATATCTGTTGATAGTCTAGATGCTATGGCATCAGGCAAAAAAGCAGATAAAATGCCAGAATTTCTTGCTATACCAGGAAATCCAGATGGTGTAGAAGTTTCACCTATAGATGGAATGGTATATGTCAATACAGTTGGACCAGTTGCAGGAGCACCTGACCCAGCAAATGGCGGTATATATGCCATAAGTAATATGCAAACTTTGCCAGCACCTATGGATGGAAATTTAGGAGCATTAGACGGACTAGATTTTACTATTCAAGGAACAATGGTTAATTCACAAATTAGAGGTGATATACCGGCGAGACTTTACGTAAACTGTATTGGTCAAGAAGCTACTACCTTAGAGCTTGTTCCATATACTGAACTTTCTGGTCCAGCTGACGTTGCAATAAGACAAATGGCAGATGGAAGCTATATGATGGTAGTTCCAGAGCTCATGGCGCGAGATAATACTCCAGGAGATGATGAAGTAACTGTATTAGCAGTTCCTAGTTCATTTGATTGCCGATAAATAATAATAACTAAGGGGAGATATTTTAAACCTCCCCTTTCAATCTAAAAAATTCTTCGTTTTTATCTTCAAGTTCTATAATCCAAACATCCTCATCTATACTTAAAATTTTATCTAATTTTTTGTCTATATCGGCATCATTTTGCCATGATTCTTTTCCATAAATTTCCCAAGGGGAATTTATATTAGATTTACGATAGGAATAAAGCATAGAATATCCCTTTAAATTACTTACTTTTAAAAAAATTTCTCCAGCTTCATTATTTCCCTTATTAATTAAATAAGCATCCAAAAAATTTTTATTAGCCATCTTAATAAAAGCTTTAACTATAATTTCTGAACTAATAGACATATATAACCTAAAAAATATAAATTAAATGTTGAAAGTATCATAACAAACATATAATATTCGATTTCTTATATATTATACTATTTTGATAGCACTGAAATCATTTTTATATTAATGTGCATACAAAATGCTATAAGGGTTTATAAATAAAAAAGTATTCGGAAAAGATATGAATTACGCAGTATTAAAAAGTGGTGGAAAACAATATAGAGTATCTGCAGGAGATGTAATCTTGGTAGAAAAGATTATAGGTGATAGTGGAAGCAAAGTAACCTTTGATGATATAATAATGATGGGAGAAGGTTCTAAAATCCATATAAAAAAAAATGAATTAAAAGCTGCCTCAGTAACAGGTGAAGTTATAGAACAAACTAGAGGACCAAAATTATTAGTTTTTAAGAAAAAAAGAAGACATAATTATAGAAGAAAAAAAGGGCATAAACAAGATTTAACGGCTGTAAAAATACAATCAATAGACTTAAAGAAAACAACAGTTAAAACTGTTCCTAAAGATGCGGCTAAGAAACCTACAACTAAAAAAGTTAATACAAAAAAAACAACTACAACTAAAAAAGCTGCTCCAAAAAAAGCAGCCAAAAAGGAGTAAGTTAAATGGCACATAAAAAAGCCGGTGGTTCATCAAATAATGGAAGAGATTCCGCAGGGAGAAGACTTGGTGTAAAAAAATATGGCGGCGAGATAGTTAAAGCCGGTAATATTATTGTTAGACAAAGAGGAACTAAATTTCATCCAGGTGAAAATGTAGGAATGGGGAAAGACCATACTTTATTTGCTCTAAAAGATGGCAAAGTTTCGTTTATGCATGGACTAAATAAAAGAAAAATAATTAGGATAGAAAGCGTCTAAATAAATTATATAAGCAGTTTTGAACCTTAAATTTTAGATAGCTCTATTAAAATGGTTTAATAAATGCAATTTCTTGATCAAGCAAAAATTTATTTACAATCTGGTAAAGGCGGAAATGGCTGTGTTAGTTTCCGCAGGGAGAAGTACGTCGAATTTGGTGGACCAGATGGTGGCGCAGGTGGAAAAGGAGGAGACATAATATTTGAAGGATGCTCTTCATTAAATACTTTAATTGATTTTCGCTATAAACAACATTTTAAGGCTAAAAAAGGTACTGATGGTTCGGGAAAAAATTGCAACGGAGCTAAAGGTCAAGATATCATAATAAAAGTTCCTATTGGAACACAAATAATTTCTGATACAGACAAAGAGAGTATTTTATTAGATATTACTAAAGAAGGAGAAAAAAAATTATTTTTGCAAGGAGGAAATGGCGGATTTGGTAACACACATTTTAAAAACTCTAAAGAACAAGCTCCTAGAAGGTCTAACCCTGGTTTAGAAGGAGAAGAAATTTGGGTATGGCTTAGATTAAAAATATTAGCGGATGTAGGTTTATTGGGATTACCTAATGCTGGAAAGTCTTCTTTGTTATCAGCTATCACAAACGCTAAACCAAAAATAGGAAATTACCCTTACACAACATTAACACCTCAGTTAGGTATTTTACGAAACTACAACCAAGAAATTGTTCTAGCTGATATTCCAGGTTTGATAAATGATGCCCATAAAGGAGTTGGGATAGGAACTCGTTTTCTTGGTCATATAGAAAGATGTAAAGTTCTTTTACATCTTATAGATGCAAAATCTAAAGACCCTCTTCAAAATTATAAGGATATTATTAAAGAAATTACAAAATATGGAAAAGGATTGGAAAAAAAGAGCCAAATACTTATCATAAGTAAGGCGGATTTAGTATCCGAAAAAAAATTACAAGTAATTATTAAAAAGATTGAAGAGTACTCTAAAAGTAGTGTATTAGTGTCATCTTCCGTTAAAAGAATAGGCTTAAATGAGTTAATAGATATACTTTTTACTAAAGTAGATAAAATAAATAATAAAAAAGAAATTAAAGAAGAAAAATGGTCTCCATAAAATCAATTCAATTAGATTCTATAAGTAATGCAAAAAGAATAGTATTAAAAGTAGGTTCTGCATTAATTGTTAACCCAAAAACAGGCAATATTAATGAATCATGGGTTAAAAGCTTAGTTCAAGATATTTTATTCTTATTAAAAAATAATAAAGAAATATTAATAGTTAGTTCTGGAGCTATAGCACTTGGTAAATCCGAGTTAAATTTGCAAAATAAGTCTCTAAAACTCTCTGAAAAACAAGCAGCTGCTGCCACAGGACAGATATTATTAGCAAAAGCTTGGAAAAGCATATTTGAGAAAGTAAATATTAAATGTGGACAAATATTAGTGGGCCATAGTGATTTAGAAACTAGAAGAAATGCAATGAATACTAGAGCAACACTTAATACATTACTTAAATTAAAAGTGATACCTATTATAAATGAAAATGATACCGTAGCTACTCGTGAAATAAGATATGGAGATAATGATCAATTAGCAGCTAGAATTGCACAATTAGCAGAAGCAAACTTATTAGTACTTCTATCCGATATAGATGGATTATATTCAGCGGATCCTAAAATATCACCTAAAGCAAAATTCATTAGGGAAATAGGCGATATTTCACCAAAAATTGAAAATATGGCTAAAAATACAAAATCAAATATAGCCTCTGGTGGGATGATTACAAAAATAAAAGCTGCAAAAATTGCAACTGCTGGAGGTTGTAATTTAATTATAGCTTACGGAAAAAATAAAAATAGCCTATTAAGGCTTATAAATGGGGGAAAACACTCTATATTTAAGGCTAACCTTAGTCCTATTAATGCCAAAAAGAAATGGATTCTGAGTAAGAGGAATAAATCAAAATTTGTAAAAATTGATATTGGCGCAGAAAATGCCTTAATTTCAGGAAAAAGTTTATTAACTGCAGGCATTAAATCTAACTCACAATCCTTCAATAGAGGAGAAATTGTTGATATTTTATCAAAAAATGATAAACTTTTAGGTTGCGGTATTATTGCTTATGACTCAGATGAAATTGAAATAATTTCTGGAAAAAAAAGCACAGAAATAAAAAAAGCGCTTGGATATAAAGGTAGGGATGAAGCAATACATAGAAATGATATGGTTATTAAATAAGAAAGAATAATTACAAATGGAAAATAATATAAAAAAGCATATTGAAGAAATATGTGTTAAAGCTAATAAAGCTTCAAAAAGTTTGTTTCATGCTAGTTCTGAGACAAAAAATCTAGCTCTAAAATCAATATCTAAACATATCAATAAAAATAAAAATGAGATTTTAAAAGCAAACTCCATTGATATGGATTTAGCTAAAAAAAATAATATTTCTGGAGCTTTACTGGATAGACTATTCCTCGACGAATCTAGAATAAATAATATGATTCAAGGATTGCATAATATAATTCTCTTAGATGACCCTGTAGGTGTAGAAATTAAAAATTGGACTCCTAAAAATGGAATTAATATGAGCCAAAAACGAGTTCCTATAGGTGTTATTGGCATTATTTATGAGTCAAGGCCTAATGTTACTGCTGATGCTAGTGCACTGGCTTTAAAATCTGGAAACTCTATAATATTACGAGGAGGATCTGAAAGTTTTAATTCTAGTTCAGCCATAGTGTCTTCTATAAAAAATGGATTAAAAGAATCTGCAATATCTGAAGATTGTGTGCAAATCGTTAATACTACGAGTCGAGATGCCGTCGGCGAATTATTGAAAATGAATAAGTATATAAATCTAATCATCCCTCGCGGTGGAAAATCATTAATTGCAAGAGTACAATTAGACAGTAAAATTGCTGTTTTATCTCATTTAGATGGGCTTTGTCATACGTATATAGATAAAGATGCAGATAAAGAAATGTCATTAGATATTGTTATTAACGCTAAAATGAGAAGAACAGGTATATGCGGTGCTACTGAAACTCTTCTTTGTCATGAAAAGGTGATAAATAGTATTCTACCTGATATAATAGAAAAACTTATAGATCAAGGTTGCGAAATTAGAGCAGATAGAAACATTCAACTTCTAAATAAAAATATTAACGAAGCTTCAGAAAAAGACTGGCAGACAGAATACCTTGATAAGATTATATCTATTAAAAGTGTAAATGATGTATCTGATGCCATAAAACATATTGAGCAATATGGATCTAATCATACGGATGCTATTATTACTGAAAATTATAAAACAGCTGAAATATTTTTAAATGAAGTTAATAGTGCTATAGTACTTCATAATGCTTCTACTCAGTACGCGGACGGAGGAGAATTTGGAATGGGAGCTGAAATGGGAATTGCAACTGGTAGGCTTCATGCAAGAGGCCCTGTAGGTTTAGAACAACTCACTACATATAAATACCAACTTCGAGGTAATGGTCAGGTAAGGCCATAAACTTGAAAATAAATAATAGACTTAACAATAAAAATATCGGGATTACCAAAAGAAGAAATATGAAAATTGGTATTTTGGGTGGGTCTTTTAATCCTGCTCATGAAGGACACCTACATATATCTAATATTGCTTTAAAAGAATTTAAATTAGATGAAATTTGGTGGTTAGTAAGTCCTCAAAATCCTCTAAAAAATAACTTTACTAAAATAAAGCTAAAAAAAAGAATAAATTATGCAAAACAAATATCAAATGGATATAAAATTAGAGTTGAGGACCTTGAATCTAAATTTAAAACAAACCTTACTTCAAAAACACTTAAAATTATTTTAGAAAGATATAAAGGTACAAAATTCATATGGTTAATGGGAGCTGATAACCTTAAAGAAATTAATAGATGGTTTAACTGGAAAAATATTTTCAATACTATGCCTATTGCAGTATTTGACAGAGGAGTATATTCTTATTCCATTATTAACTCTATAGCAGGTAAACGTTATTTTTCAAAATTACATAAACGTAAAAACTCTTTATCTATTTTTAATAAACCTCTTCCCTCTTGGAAATTTATTCATAATATTAAAAACCCAACCTCTTCAACTTATATCAGAAAATTAATGTAAATAAATAAGGTTAATTGTTTCTATGAAAAAAAATAATTTAAATGATCATATTGAAAAAATTTTAAATGATGGAAAAGCAGAAAATATTGTTTCTATTCCATTAAAGGGAAAATCATCACTTGCAGATTATATGATAATTGCCTCTGGAACTTCTACTAGACATGTTAGCGCTTTATCCAACCAAGTCACCTCTAAACTCAAAATGATGGATTTTAAAATATTTTCTACTCAAGGACAAAGAAATGGAGATTGGGTTCTAGTGGATGCAGGAGATGTTATAGTCCATTTATTTAGACCAGAAGTAAGAGAATTTTATAATTTAGATAAAATGTGGCTTGCTCCAAATGATCTGAATATTGAAGATAATATTTAATATAATACTAAAAAAATAGAATATATTATTAAAATTATTAACAACTATTACTATTTTTAAAATAGTAGGTATAATAAAAAATAAATCAATCTAGTTATACTAATTAAGTCGTACAACTACATAACTCTTGTTACTAAATCGTTATTTAGTTAAATTAAGTTTATAAAGGTAAAATAAAATGAATAAATTAAATTTCAAAAATATTATTGTATTTTTTGCGTTTACAATATTTATATCTTCCTATTCTTTCAAAGTTTATGCAGATGATGATAATACTAATGTTTATCAACAACTTAATATGTTTGGAGAAGTTTATGAAAGAGTCAGAAGAGAATATGTTGAAGAGGTCAGTGATAAAGAATTAATAGAAGCTGCAATAGAGGGAATGCTTCAATCATTAGATCCCCATTCTTCCTTTATGAATGAAGATACTTTTAAAGATATGCAAGTACAAACTAAAGGTGAGTTTGGTGGATTAGGAATAGAAGTTTCAATGGAAGATGGTTTTGTAAAAGTTGTCTCTCCTATTGATGACACACCGGCTTTTGAGGCAGGAGTTCAAGCAGGTGACTTTATTATAGAGATTGATGGTGAATCCGTATATGGAATGACATTAGGAGATGCAGTGGATAAAATGCGTGGAAAAGTTAATACAGAAATAACCATTAAAATTAGTAGAGGTGAGCTTGAGCCATTTGATATTGTAATAGTTAGAGATAAGATTAAAGTTCAATCAGTTCGTGCAAGAAGAGAAGGAAACGCCGCATACTTAAGAATTACATCTTTTAATGAAAAGACAGAATCAGGTCTAATTAAAAGTATGAATAAATTAACAGAAGAAATTGGAAAAGATATAACTGGCATTATTTTAGACCTTAGAAATAACCCTGGAGGACTTTTAAACCAGGCTGTTGCAGTTTCAGACGCTTTTCTTGAAAGGGGAGAAATAGTTTCTACAAGAGGAAGAAAAAAAAGAGGTCAACAAAAATTTAACGCAACTAAAGGAGATATTTCTAATGGACTTCCTATAGTAGTATTGATAAATGGAGGATCAGCCTCTGCTTCTGAAATTGTAGCAGGAGCGCTACAAGACCATGAAAGAGCTATTATAATGGGTACGACATCTTTTGGAAAAGGTTCTGTGCAGACCATTATTCCTGTTCAACGAGATTCAGCTATGCGTTTAACTACAGCTAAATATTATACTCCTTCAGGTAATTCTATACAAGCTACTGGTATTACTCCAGATATTATCGTTAAACAAGCTAACATAGAAGAGTTAGAATCTTTTTCTAATAGAAAAGAAAGTGACCTTAAAGGACACTTAGAAAACCCTACTGAAGGAAACAAAACTTTAGATGAAATAAAAGAAAAACAAAATACCTCTAATTTAGATGATTCTAAAAAGAAAATTGACTACCAACTAAATAGAGCCTTAGATTTATTAGAAGGAATAGCTCTTTATAATAAAAATGTATGACATTAAACTATATAGACCCAATGTCGGTATAGTCTTATTTAATGAAAATAAAAAAATATGGATTGGCAGAAGATTAGATACTAATCCAAAAGAAGAATGGCAACTTCCACAAGGAGGCATTGATAAGCAAGAAACTCCTTCACAAGCTGCTGTGAGAGAACTTTATGAAGAAACTGGCATTAAAAGTATTAAGAAAGTTAGCTTTATAGATAAATGGCTAAAATATGACCTTCCTAAAAGTATAGCAAAAAATAAATGGAAAGGTAAATTTGTAGGTCAGAAACAAAAATGGTTTCTATTTTATTTTTACGGTAAAATAAATGAAATTAATATAAATTTAAATAATAATCCTGAATTTTCAGAATGGAAGTGGGCAGAAGAAGAATTTATTAAAAAGAATGTGACTGAGTTTAGAAAAGATATTTATCAAGAAGTTTTTCAAATTTTTAGTAAAATTATTAAAGACTATACTTAATTTGAATTTTTAAATTCAATCATAGCTTGATATTTATCAATATTTTTTTGAATTAAGTCTTTATCTATCTCAATTTCAGAGGCATTTAAATCTGAATTATATTTACTAATTTTTTCTTCACATTCTGATACATCTATTTGCTCTGACGATAAAACTTCTGCAGCCAAAATAGACACTTTATCTTCGAGCACTTCTATAAAACCTCCTGCAATAAATAATTTTTCTATATCCTTATTATCTTCAATTTCTAAAAAGCCAGGTCGTATACTGGATACTAATGCTGCATGACCCGGAAGAACTCCAAAGTCACCTTCTGCTCCCGAAATAGTTACCATATCTACTGTCTTAGTCATAACCATCTTTTCAGGCGCTACTATCTCTAAATTAAGTTTTTGTTCTTCAGCCATTTATCAATCTTTCTATTTTATGCAGCTTCTTCTTCCATTGTTTTTGCTTTCTCTACAGCCTCTTCCATAGTTCCTACCATATAAAAAGCTGCTTCAGGAAGATGATCATATTCACCAGAGCACAAAGCTTTAAAACCTTTAATAGTATCTTCTAGTTCAACAAATTTTCCTGGAGAGCCAGTGAATACTTCTGCAACATGGAATGGCTGAGATAAGAATCTTTGAATTTTTCTAGCTCTGCTCACTACTAATTTATCTTCCTCTGACAACTCATCCATACCAAGAATAGCAATAATATCTTGCAAAGATTTGTATGATTGCAAAATACTTTGTACATCTCTAGCTACATTGTAATGCTCTTCACCAATAACTCTAGGATCCAAAATTCTAGAAGTGGAATCTAAAGGGTCCACTGCGGGATAAATACCTAATTCAGCAATTTGTCTTGATAAAACAGTTGTTGCATCCAAGTGGGCAAATGAAGTTGCAGGCGCTGGATCGGTTAAATCATCTGCTGGAACATATATAGCTTGTACAGAAGTAATAGATCCTTTTTT
>CEUV01053256.1_pt1 | contig 63621 bp, 48 predicted proteins | sample 356401 | NCBI WGS metagenome assembly CEUV01 (sample SAMEA2622710, study PRJEB7988) | marine metagenome | isolation source: saline water (ENVO:00002010), including
GTCGGCAAGATTCGGAGAGCCGCGCATCAGCCGAATCACGCGATCAGCGACGTGGCGTTGTCCGATGTGAGGTCGCACGTTGTGGACTTCAGCGGAAAACGGACGAACGGTGCATCTGCGCGCTTCAAGGGACATGCACAGCACGGCGTCGGCCATCGGGAGCAACGTATGCAACCGCTCTGCAGAAAGGGCCAGCAGCGCGGTCATCTGGCTCGTACCGTTGATCAACGACAAACCGTCCTTCGCTCGCAATGGACAAGGTATCAGTCCGTTGTTGGTCAGGACTTCGATGGCCGGTTGCACGTGATCGCCGAACCGTACCTCCCCTTCACCGACCAGAGCGAGGGCGACGTGGGAAAGGGGTGCCAAGTCGCCTGACGCACCCAAACTGCCCAGCCTTGGCACAACGGGTGTGATGCCCAAATTGAGGAAGGCTTGGAGTTGACGAAGCGGGTCCTCATGGACACCTGAGTGGCCACCGAGAAGGGAATTGAGGCGAACGACCATCATCGCCCGAACCTGAACGTCGGGCATTGGTTCACCAATGGCGGTCGCGTGGGATCGAATCAAATTCAACTGGAGCGTCTCCAGGTCGTCTGAATCAATGCGCGTGTTGACCAAGGCTCCGAAACCGGTGTTGATGCCGTAGACCACCTCCCCTCGTGCGATGATGCCTTCAACGGCCGCACGCGCCAGTCGAACACGCTCCAAGGCGTCGGGGGCGCATTCGACCTTGGCGCGAGATTCTGCCACGGCGAGCACGGCTTCCGAGGTCAGGCTCCGACCGTCCAACACCACCGTCCTCATTCTTCGCCCACCAACCATTGGTCCAATCGGTCCTGATCCACCGTGCCGGGGAGGGTGACTTCCAAGTCGGGTTGGCGTCTCATGGCACGCTCAATGGCGCTGATGGCACCAGGATTCCTCGCCCATGCCCTACGGGCAACACCGTTCTCAACGTCCCAGGTGAGCATCGCTTGCGCGCGTGCTCCTGCCGCTTCAGAGCCGTCCAGAAGGAGGCCAAATCCACCGTTGATGACTTCACCCCAACCGACGCCTCCGCCGTTATGGATGCTGACCCATGTGGCGCCACGAAACGCATCTCCAATCACGTTCTGGACCGCCATGTCTGCAGTGAAACTGGAGCCGTCGCGGATGTTGGCGGTTTCTCTGTAGGGGCTGTCCGTGCCGGAGACGTCATGATGGTCACGACCAAGGACGATTGGACCCTTGAGTCGACCGTCGGCGACGGCTCGATTCATTTCGGTGGCAATCGCGGCTCGTCCGACGGCATCGGCATACAGAATGCGGGCCCTGGTCCCAACGGCCATCTGATGATCATTGGCAGATTCAATCCACCGCAGATTGTCGAGCAACTGTTGACGAATTTCGTCAGGGGCATCGCCCAACATGTTGCGGATGACCTGCGAGGCAATCGCGTCCGTGACAAGGAGGTCCTCATCCAAACCTGATGTGCACACCCAGCGGTAGGGGCCAAATCCAAAATCAAAGCACATCGGACCCATGATGTCTTCCACATATGACGGATATCGGAACCCACCTTTCCCATCGGAAAGGTTCGCGCCCGCCCGCGAAGCCTCGAGCAAGAAGGCATTGCCATAATCCCAGAAATACATGCCACGTTCGGCCATGGTGTCGATGGCCGCCGCATGACGGACCAGCGTCAATTGAATTTCTGATCTGAACGCGTCTGGGTCTTCTGCCATCAGGGCCATGGCCTCCTTGTAAGGGCGGCCGACGGGACAATAGCCACCGCCGAAGGGATTGTGCAGGCTCGTCTGGTCGCTCCCGAGGTCGATGTTGACTTCACGTTCGATCAATCGTTCCCAGACGTCGACAATGTTTCCGACATATCCAATCGAAACGCCGAGGCGTGCATCACGCGCCTCAACCAAGCGGTCAATGGCCAGATCGAGGTCGTCGTGAACCTCACTCAACCAGCCTTGCTCATGGCGTTTGTAGGCCGCGTGTGGGTTGACTTCACAGATCAAGCAAGCCGCACCGGTGATGACCGCAGCTTTGGCTTGCGCCCCTGACATGCCACCGAGGCCGCTGGTCACGAACGTGACGCCCCCGAGGTCTTGTTCTGGGTCAAGGCCGAGGTGCAATCTTGCCGCGTTCAGCAGGGTGATGGTGGTGCCATGGACGATGCCCTGTGGACCGATGTACATGTACGAACCCGCGGTCATTTGGCCATACTGCGTGACGCCGAGTGCGTTCATACGGGCGAAGTCGTGCTGGGACGAATGGTTCGGGATGACCATACCGTTGGTCACCACCACACGCGGGCTTGCGGGATGGGAGGGGAAGAGGCCGAGGGGGTGCCCGGAGTACATCGGGAGGCACTGTTCATCGGTCATGGTGGCGAGGTAACGCATCGTCAACCGATATTGCGCCCAATTCTGGAAGACAGAGCCGTTACCGCCGTAGGTGATCAGCTCATGAGGGAATTGAGCGACGGCCGGGTCAAGGTTGTTCATGATCATCAGCATGATGGATGCGGCTTGCCTGCTCTCTGCAGGATATGCGTCGATCGGGTACGCCTTCATGGGAACGGCCGTCGGCCTGTAACGGTGCATGATGATGCGCCCGTAATGCTCCAACTCCTCGAGAAATTCACCTGCCACTTCATCGTGATGAGTTTCGGGCAGGTACCGGAGGGCGTTTTCGAGCGCCAGTCGACGCTCTGATGGACTCAAATCGATCGGCCGAGCAGGTGCATGGTCCACCGTATCGTCGAGGCTTTTGGGTGCAGGCACCTCAGATGGGATGCCTTCGAGGATCGACGTGCGGAGGGCATCCTGCCATGAATCGCCTCCTCCCATGAATCACGCTCTGCGTCGCGACCTTTGTGGTTTGTCCATGCTAAACGAGGTGCTGAGACTTGAAATACGACCATTGAACCCACGACGCATGGACGAGAAGCAGGGCCTCAACAGGCTCAGCACCGGAACCATCCTCGGTTCCACCATCGCCGTGTCCATCGTTGCGATTTTCCTTGCCATGATCGCTTCGCCGCTGGTCGAGGAGGGAATGCAGAGCAATCCCACCGCTGAGCTTCGCGTACCGGTATGGGAAAGGGCCGGATTGCCGTATGACGTGACCTCAGATTTTGGTAGCGTGCTCGAACTTGGACCATACACGCCATTGGCGACACAGAACGAGTGGAATTCCACCCACGTGTTTGTCGAATACGAGTTGCCCCTGAGCGAAGGGGGAGCAGCAGCAACCGGACCCGTGATTTCCTTGGCGTACTGGCGCCCCGACGTTCCGGAAGGCGTTCAAGTGCCGGTCATTGCGGAATTTGGACCCTATTTCCAAGAGCCAAGTGTCGAAACGCCGACGATTGAAGTGCCTGGGTCCTGGCTTGGCCAAATGGTCGTCGATCAGCTGCTGCCCCACGGCTATGCGTTCGCTCAGGTCTCCGTCACGGGGACTGGGCGCTCAAACCACTGCATGGACCTCATGGGCTTCGCAGAGCAAGAGGGCGTGGATGCGGCCGTCACGTGGCTTGGAGCACAAAATTGGTCCAACGGCGCGGTCGCCATGATCGGCAAGTCGTACGATGGGAGTACGCCATGGCAAGCCGCCATGTACGGCAACGAGGCCCTCAAGACCATCGTGCCCATTTCAGGATTGATTGGCGTCAAGGAACTCATGTGGCGGAACGGCTCTGCAGAAGCACGTGCGCCTATCATGCACAACGGCGTGTACGGTTCATACGGCCTTGATGGCGATGAAGAGGACTACCAGAACATCTGTCCAGACTACCTTATTGGCCCGGGCACTGGCGTTTCTGCTTGGTTTTTCGGCTCCGAAGTGGCCGGCGATTATTGGGCAGAACGGTATTTCTTGGACCGCGTGATTGAGAACTACGAAGGAAGCGTGTACCTGATTCAAGGCATGCACGACTGGAACGTGGATCCACACATGGCCGTGCCAACGATGAACCGGTTGATCGATGCCGGTATCGAAGCGAGGGGTTTGTTTGGACAGTGGGACCACGATTATCCCGATCGGCCCGTGCAACTCGACGATCGCAGTGAGCTCGGTGGATGGGGAGGTGAAGCCTTCCCCCAGATGGTCCGCTACGATTGGATGCAGGACCTCCACGAATGGTTCGATTACTACCTCAAGGACATCGGACCACAACCTGGCCAGTGGATTGAGGTCCAATCCAACCATGGTCAATGGCGCATCGAAGACCGCTATCCCCCTGCTGACACCACAGAGGTTGTGATGCAGCTGGGGGCTGAACTGTCGCTTGAGAGCGGTGGCTTGACGGTGCTGCCGGACACCACAACCGGCCCCACATGGACGTCCGAACCACTGGCCGAGGACATGCAGATTGTCGGCACGCCCCGACTCCACGTCGAGGTCCGCACAGCGACCGTCGGTGGTCAGCTCTATGCCCTGCTCGAATCATGCAACGACGGCACATGCATCCACGTCGGCCATGCCATCATGGACCTCAGGTACCATGCCGGTGGCGACGAGATTCAGACCTGGGCGGCGCCGCTTCAGACCATCACCGCACTGATGGAATTCATGCCGCTCGACGCTGACGTTCAAGCAGGAGACACGTTGAGGTTGACCTTGTCGTCGACAGGGATGGATTACCTCCCTGCATCGACGTCCTCGGTGGTGACCGTACTGGAAGGTGAAGGGAGCACGCTCCAGTTGGACTTGGTCGACTTGGATCAACGACGCTTGTTCGACCCACCGGCATGCCTGCATGAGCGTTGTCTGGCGGTTTGAGGGCATCATTCTTCTTCGGATGATACCGTTTCATCGCCAATCAAACTGACTTCGATCCATTTGCTGGTCGGGGTGTTTGACACGGCCGCGGTGGAGTCCAACGGGACGAGCACGTTGGCCTCAGGAAAGTAGCTGGCCAAGTTTCCCTTGGGGATGGCGTATGGCACCAGCAGCCAGCCGTCGGAACGGCGCTCTTCACCTTTCCAGTGCCCAATCAAATCCACACGGTGGCCGGTCTTCCATCCACGCTCGGCCATTTCTTCCGCGTTCATGAACACGACACGACGGTTGCCCTTGACGCCGCGGTAACGGTCTTCCAAGCCGTAAATCGTGGTGTTGTATTGGTCGTGAGACCGCAAGGTCATCATGATGTGTGTGCCCCCGTGTTGAGGCACCAAGTCCGGCAACGCATGGAGTGTGAACTCGGCGAGACCGCTCGCGGTGTTGAACTTGGCCTTGTCGCGGGGCGGATTCGGCAACTCGAAGCCGTTTGGGGACCGAACGCGTTCGTTGTATGCATCAAAACCCGGAATGGAGGCCTCGATCAAATCACGAATTCCGTCGTAGTTTTGTGCCAGCCCTCGCCAGTCAATGGATTCGTCGTCAAGCGAACGCGCCGCGATTTCAGCGACAATCCAAGGCTCAGAGCGCAGGTCCTTCGATGCGGGATCGAGCCGACCTTGAGACCGGTGTACGATGCCCATGGAATTCTCGACGGTCACAAACTGAGGTGACCCGTCTTGGAGGTCGATTTCGGTGCGCCCGAGGCATGGCAGGATGAGGACGTCGCCGTTGGTGGGTATCATGTGCGAACGGTTCGGTTTCGTGGAGACATGAACCACCAACCCCACCTCGCCGATGGCTGAGGCGGTTCGTTCCGTGTCTGGCGCTGCAGAAACAAGATTTCCACCCATGGCCATGAGCACATCCACGCCCCCTGCTTCCATCGCTCGAATGGCGTGGACGACATCGTATCCATGCGACCGAGGCATGGCCACGCCGGTACCTTCCTGCATCTTGTCCAAGAAAGACTCTGTCGGGGCTTCCCAGATGCCGACGGTTCGGTCGCCCTGGACGTTCGAGTGGCCACGTACAGGACATAGTCCGGCGCCCGGCCGGCCAATGTGGCCACCGAGGAGCAGGAGGTTGACCACTTCTTGAATGACCGCGACACCGTTCCGATGTTGCGTCAAACCCATGGCCCAACAGGCGATGGTCGCTTTGCTCTCGTTCAGCATCTTCGCCGCCGATTCAATCATGGCTTGGTCCAAACCCGTGTCGTCGGTGATACGTTGCCAATCAATGTCCTGCCGCGCTTCCGCCAAGGCATCGAAACCGCTGGTGGACGCGTCGATGAAGGACGTGTCCACAGCGCCGTGCGTGATGGCCAAGTGTTGCAGCGCTTGGAGGAGCGCGGCGTCACCGCCGATTCGGACAGGAAGGTGGAGATCGGCCAGTTGATCGTCAAAGAGGTCCATGCGCATGTAGTCTTGCGGGTGCTTGAAGCGCTCGAGTCCAGCCTCAGGAAGCGGGTTCACGTGGATGATGCGTGCTCCTTTGCGCTTTGCATCTCGGAGGGAAGTCAACATCCTCGGATGGTTGGTGCCTGGGTTCTGACCGATGACCACAATCACATCGGCCTCATCGAAGTCCGACAAGCGAACCGTGCCCTTGCCGATGCCAATGGTGCTTCCGAGGGCTTTCCCGCTGGACTCGTGGCACATGTTCGAGCAGTCGGGGAGGTTGTTGGTCCCGAGACTACGGACCATGAGTTGGTACAGGAAGGCAGCTTCGTTGCTCGTCCGGCCAGAGGTGTAAAACACGGCACGATCAGGGTCGTCAAGACGCTTGAGTCGCTCACCGATCATGCCCAAAGCATCGTCCCACGAGATTGATTCGTAGCGGTCGTGGTCCTTACGGCGGAGCACTGGTTGGGTGAGTCGACCAAGCCCCCCAAGGTCGTAATCGCTCATTTGTGACCAGTCTGCAATCGACTTTGAAGCAAAGCGCTCGGCTGTGAAGCGGGCGGACATGGCTTCCTCTGCGACCGCCTTCGCTCCGTTTTCGCAAAACTCGAATCCAGAGCGGTGTTCAGGATCAGGCCAAGCGCATCCAGGGCAGTCAAAACCCTCCTGTTGGTTGACCGTCCGTAGTGTCTTCCAGGTCCGTCGAACACCCATTCGACGGATGCCGTGTTGCGCGCTTGAGATGACGGCAGGGATGCCTGCTGCTCGCTTTTTCGGTGCGCTGACGTGGAGTGGACGGTGGTCATCCGGTGTTCGACCTGGATGATTCCCCATGGGAGCCCCTCAGCGCCGTTGATTCAAGACTTTGTGGCCGCTGAAGGCCATGGGCCCACGAATTGTGGATGTTCACCTGCCGCGAATCCCATCACAAGGATGCCGTGTTTCCGAGCAAGTTGAGCGGCTTGGCCGGACATCGCCCCAACACAGGCCACTTGTTGAATTCCGGTTCGAACGGCTTTGGCCATGAGGTCCCAACCGCACCGACCGGAAAGGAGCAAAGCAGCGGGGCGCTGCTGGTCATGATCGACCAGCCATGCTCCGATGACCTTGTCGACGGCCGTGTGCCGCCCGATGTCCTCACGGAGCACATGATGCCCGTCGTGCGAGACCAACATTGCTGCATGAACCCCGCCCGTCTTCTCGAACATGGGTTGCAGTGCTTTCATCTCGCGCAGGATGGACCTCAGTCGAGCGGAATCAAGTGCTGATTGACCAGCAAAGCGGACGCCGAGTGGGGGTGAGGCCATGGCGTCACCGCAACCACCGCACGACGGTTGAATGAGGCGAGATTCTCGGAGGGGGCCCCACGAAGACGCACCACTCATCCTCAAGGCGTATCCGTCCTCATGATGCTCGACCTCCACCAAAGGGAGTGGTCCCTCTCCGCTCCACCATCCCTCCGACAAAGCGTGCCCAATGGCAAACTCACGGAGATCATGAGGCGTGGCGAGAACGCTGACCTCGTGACCGGCTTCGGTGGTGAGCGCAACATAGGCTTCGTTGGCGAAGTCATCAACGCCAGGGACAAAACCGGAGCCGTCACGTCTCAGAATCGGAAGCCGTTGGGTCGACGTCATGTGGAGGGCTCCCGTTCGATATCAAAAAATTCGAATTGGAGATCAACCAATTCAGATGACGATGTTGCTCCAGCATACGCCTCGAGCGGTTCAGCGTTGAGTTCCAGAAAGCGCCCACCCCATCGCACGCAACCGAGCACCTCCTCCGCCTGTGCGACGTGACCCGCCAACACCAAGGTCGCTGCAATCGCTTCAACGGTCGAGAGTCGCCCTGGTTTACCCCAATTCACAGGATTGGCCGCCAAGAGGAGTGGGAGCATGCGGTGCTTGAGGCGTGTTCGGCGGTCAATCGATGCGACGGACGCATCGATTTGCGCCCAACTGCAATCAAGCGCAACGAGCGACCCAGTGTCGAAGAGATGGTGGTCTTCTGGCCCGAAGACTTTGCCACAAAGCGGATCGAGAAGAATCCCTCGACGTGGTACGCGCTTGAGGTCTTTGTGAAGAATGAGGTCGCCCCGTTTCGAAGAACGCACGGCGGTGTTCTTCTTGGGGTCGTCCTGCGCCAGCCAAATCGCGTGAACGGAGACGGCGGTCAAGGATCATCGCGCTCCGTTGAGGTAATCACCAAGGGTGAAGCCGCCGCCACTTCCACCGCCAATTTGGCGATGTTCTTCCGGCGTATACTCCTCCATGAGGGTCACGGAAAGCACGCGCTCAAATTTTGAAATCACAGCGTCGGTCGGCCGTCGGCCGGACTCGCTTGATTTGATGACATTGACTTTCTCGGCCATTTTCCGAGCAAGTTCTTCCTGACTCCAGCCCTTGCCAGATCGCGCTTTCCTGATGCGCTGGCCGAAATCATCCGCCAAGACGCGTTCGGAGCGCCGCATCAAGCCGGCCTTCTTTTGTTGACGTGGGGCGGGCGTTCTTCTCGCCGCTTGGGCCAAGCCGGGAGCAACATTGCGATCCCCTGCACCAAGACGCTCAGCGCAGCGGTGGCACGCAGAGACGTTCGCCCTACCCATCGGGACGGTGCGTGTCCCGACGTTCATGGCACCGCAAACTTCGCACTCACCCATAATTGGACCATGGGCAGGGAGCCCTTACGGCTTCCGGCTCAACATTTCGATTTTTTATACCGTGGAGCGAGTCCATGCTCATGTCCGAAGTGGATGCCAGCCCACGGACGGACGTCGGGAAGACCGACGACCTCGTGGAAATGGAGCGCAACATCCGACGGCTTCAGGAGCAAGCCAAGGACCTGAATCAAGCACGGCACGCCTTGGAGGGCGACGTGCGAGCCTTGCGCAAGAAAGCGACGAGGCTTGAGGATGAAATCGCCCACCTCAAGAGTCCACCCATGATCATTGGTACCCTCCAAGACATGCTTGGCCCTCGCACGGCCATCGTCAAATCTTCAAACGGCACCGTCTTCCAAGTGGCGGTCAACGAGCGGCTTGATGCGGACAAACTTCGGCCTGGTGCTCGCGTTGCGATGAACCAAGACAGCTTGGCCATCATTGAGTTGCTCCACGACGCGTGGGACCCGATGGTGAGCGGCGCGGAGATGATCGAAGCACCAAACGTCTCGTATGGCGACGTGGCCGGACTGGAGGAGGAGATCACGCTCGTCAAAGAGGCCGTCGAATTGCCGCTTCGAAATCCTGCCCTGTTCACCAAAGTTGGCGTGACGCCACCCAAAGGCGTTCTTCTGGTTGGGCCACCCGGTTGCGGCAAGACGCTGTTGGCCAAGGCAGTCGCCAATTCCACAGAAGCCACCTTCATCCGCATGGTGGGCAGCGAACTTGCTCAGAAGTACATCGGCGAGGGTGGCCGCTTGGTGAGGGAGCTGTTCGCGTTGGCGAAGGAGAAGGCACCTAGCATCATTTTCCTCGATGAAATTGACGCCATCGGCGCCAAGCGACTTGACGGCTCCACCAGCGGTGACCGCGAAGTCCAGAGGACCCTCATGCAATTGCTGGCCGAACTCGACGGTTTCGACCAATTGGACGACGTGAAAATCATCGCCGCAACCAATCGACCGGACATCCTTGACGATGCCCTGCTCCGTCCAGGTCGTTTCGATCGCGTCATCGAAATCGGCCTCCCCAAGGACGAAGGCCGCAAAGCCATCCTGGATTTGCATCTCTCCTCGATGTCCACCCGTCGCGTGGATGTTGGCGCGATGGTCGGGCCGACCAAGGGGTTCTCCGGCGCAGAATTGGCCGCCACATGTGTTGAAGCCGGCATGATTGCCATCCGCGATGGACGCACACAAGTTCGACAATCCGATCTGAAGGATGCGGTCGCTAAAATCGCCGAAAAGCGCGCCCACGCCGGAACGCGGAAAGATCCGACACATCTGTACGCCTGAGACGCCCAACGTTCAAGGACGGCTGATGAGGACCGCGCGGTCATGAACGCCGTTGTCGAGTGTGTCCCAAACATCTCCGAAGGCCGGAACCTGGAGCTCATCCATACGGTCGTCGATGCTGCTCGCGTCGATGGTTGCTCGGTGTTGAGCGTCGAGCCCGATGCCGATTACAACAGGACAGTCATCACGCTGGCGGGAGATCCTGAGGCCGTTGCAGAAGCAGCGACCTTGTTGAGCGTTGAAGCGATTCGGCGCATCGACATGCGGGAGCACGCCGGAGAACATCCACGTCTCGGCGTGGTTGACGTGTGCCCGTTTATTCCGATTCAGGGGATTGACATGGAGGCATGTGCCGACCTCGCGACCAACGTCGCACAAACCGTGGCAGAGAAGACGGGCGCCCCGACGTTCCTCTATGGAGCCAGCGCTTCGCATCCTGCCCGAACGAAACTTTCCAGTTTGAGGAAAGGCGAGTATGAGGGCCTTCAAGAAAGGATGAGGCACGACGGAGCAACGTCCCACACAGACACCAGGTGGCCAGACTTTGGGCCGACATCATGGAACGACATCGCGGCAAAAAGCGGTGGCTGCACCTACGGGGCGCGCCCAGTCTTGATCGCGTACAACGTCAACGTCCCTGAAGTCAACGCGAATGTTGCCAAAATGATTGGCACCGTCATCCGAGGGAGTGGGCGCATTGTCGCTCGACACGATGATGCGAAATTGCGTGTACCGGGCATGCTCGAAAGCGTTCAAGGCATGGGCGTCACGCTCGAAAAACACAACATGTCACAAGTCAGCATGAACCTCACAGACGCAGCGTCATGTGGACTCCTGCACGCTTTTGAGACCGTGAAGAGTCTCGCAGCGGATCATGGACTAAACGTCACGGGAAGCGAGTTGGTGGGGTTGGTGCCGCTCGAAACCATGCTCGAAGCCGGCCGCTGGTATGCACCAGAAGCGGCAACGGATGAAGCGCTGGTTGAAGCGGCCATCATTGGTCTTGGGCTGGACGCATTCGCGCCCTTCGAGCCAAAGAGCAGGATCATTGAATGGGCGCTGAAGGAGGCCATGTCATGACCTGGGCGAACACCACACTCACCGATTTTGAAGCGGCCGTGAAGTCATCAGATCCCACACCGGGCGGAGGTACGGTTGCCGCAGTTGCTCTTGGTCAAGCCGCGGCGCTCCTCTCAATGGTGGCTGATTTGACGCTCTCCTCGGATCGATGGTCGGACGCCCACCAAGCCGCGCATGATGCGAAGGCCGCCGCCGCCGCCGTCATGCCCCGCGCATCTCACCTTGCCGATGCCGACGCGCACGCTTTCGATGCGGTGGTTGAGGCGTTCAAACTCCCAAAATCCACGGAGGAAGAAAAAGAGGCCCGGAGGCACGAAATCCGTGCCGCAACGCTAGGAGCTGCCGAGGTGCCGTTCGAAACCGCAGAGCAAGCATGTGGATTGTTGCCCCACGTGCTCGCGATGGCTGAACGTGGAAACAGCAACGCAGCGAGCGATGCGGGGGTGGCTTCTCTCATGGCCACAGCTGCCGCCAAAGGGGCCGTGTTCAACGTTCTCATCAACCTCAATGCCCTACCTGAAAGCATGGGTGGTTCGATGCGTGCTGCGCTTCCTAAGATGGAGGAAGACATTCGAAACCTTGGACGAGCATGCATGGACGCGGTCCGCTCGCGGCTGTGATTATCGCACGCGAGATCCGTTGCTGATCGCGTCGCTCACGGTGAGAAGACGCACACACCCGTCCTCATCGTCGGCGGCCAACATCATGCCTTCGCTCATCACGCCGCGAAGCTTTCGCGGAGCCAGATTGGCGACAACAACGACTTGGAGGCCCATCAAATCCTCCGCCGAATAGATGTCACGAAGGCCAGCGCAAATGGTTCGACCCTCCGCAGTACCGTCGTCCAATTGAACCACCCAAAGGCGGTCGGCGTTTGGATGCTCTTCAACAGAGGTCACCGTGGCTATCCGCATGTCAACGGCCACGAATTGATCGAAGTCGATCGTGCTGATTCCTTCTCGTTCCATGTCTTTCGTCTCCTTTTTCTTGTTCCGTCGACTTCCTTTGACGCCACCCACTGACGGCTCGGTGGTCTTTGGTGCTGATTCGGCCACGTTTCCTTCGCGTTCAAGGATGGCCTCGAGGTCCAGGCGCGCAAAGAGCGGTGCGGGTTGATCGGTTGAGGCCGAGATCGTCGGCATCATGTTGACCGCTTCATCCCATGACACCTCACTGACGTCACCAGAATGCCCTTGCATGGCCCACAGACGCTGTGCGGCTCCGGGCAGGAAGGGTTGAATGGTGATGGCGATGCCTTTCAGCATCCGCGCAGCCAAAGCAAGGCCCGCGAAGGATTGAACCCTGACCGATTCATCCGCGTCCGGTTTCAGGGCAACCCAAGGCGCAGCCCGTTGGACCACGCCGTTGCCTTGTTGAGCGATGTTCATGACGCCGCGCAAGGCTTCTTTGAAGCGATGGCGTTCGAGCGATTCCCCGACGGCGTCGTGTTGAGCATGCCATGATTTGACGTCCTCCAACCATGCCTCTGGCCGATCCCAATCCGCCAGTTCGCCAAGGCCAGCTTGGCGCAACTTCACAGTGAGGGTCAACACGCGGTGGGCAAAATTGCCGAATGCGGCAATCAGTTCCGAGTTGATTTTCTCGACAAAGTCTTCCCAAGTGAAATCAGTGTCGTGATTCTCGGGCATGTTGATGGACAGGTAATATCGAAGCGTGTCAGGGTCGTGATGCTCGAGGAAGGACGGAAGCCACACTGCATGCTTCCTTGATTTGGAAAATTGGCCACCGCTCAGCATCAAGTACTCCATCGCTGGGACATCGTGCGGGAGCGCGAGGTCCCCCGGTTGAGGCAACGCTGGGTCGTCCACGCCACGCTTGGTCATGTTCAACCCAAGCAATATGGCAGGCCAGATGACCGTATGGAACGGGATGTTGTCCTTGCCCAAGAAGTACAGATGCCTTGGACTGTTTCCGTGCTCATCGACGCACCACCACGATCTCCAGGCCTCTTCGCCGAGCTGATGTTCGTTGGCATGCCGTTCTGCCCAAATCTGTGCGCACGTCAGATAGCCTTGAACGGCTTCAAACCAAACGTAGACGCACTTGCCGTCCCAGTCTTCGTCCGCAAAGGGAACAGGAATCCCCCACTCAAGGTCACGCGTCACGGCACGTGGGCGCAAGCCCATGTCCAACCACTGCTTCGTCATGGCACGAACGTTGGATTTCCACTGTTTGGAGGAATTGGAGGCGAAGGATTCCAAGGCACCTTGGAAGGCATCAAGCCGGTAGAACAGATGTTCGGTTTCCCTGACCTCAATCTGGCGTTCAGGGTTCATCTTGGAGCGAGGGTTGGTCAACTCGACGGATTCGTAGGTTGCCCCACACGTGTCGCATTGGTCTCCGCGGGCATCGTCTGCGCCACACGATGGACAGGTGCCCTCAACGTAACGGTCGGGCAGGAAACGTCCACCGTCTTCGTGAACCTCGAAGAACTGAGGCGTCGAACGCCGCTCAAACAATCCTGCTTCATCCAAACGCAAGACGTTGGCTTGAACACGATCAGCATGGGCGGGGTCGCTGGTCCGGTTGAAGAGGGCTCCTCCAAATTCCACGCCCCGGCGGTCGACGTGCTCAAACCACGCGCACCCCAGATCTGAAAGCGCCTGCGTGTTGATGGCATGAAATCGGTTCACCACGTCCTGCGGAGAAATTCCTTCCCGCTCTGCGCTGACCGTGATGGGGGTTCCATGCTCATCCGAGCCAGACACCATCAGCACTTTCCGGCCCTTGGCGCGTTCATACCTGAATTGAATGTCGGGTGGAAGATAGCATCCCGCCACGTGACCAAGATGGAGCGGCCCATTGGCATAGGGCCACGCCACGCAGATCAACACGTGCTCGGTGGCGTCCATCGGTCCGCGGCTCATGCCCACATCACTTAGGCCTTCTTGACGCAAGCACGCTCCGTCATGTTGATGAGCATTGAACCTCTGCAAGGAACGTCTCTGACAGGGGCTCTCCACATCATGGTGCTCGAAGCGCTCGCGGCGGCCGGACCCGCCATCAACGCCACAGGGACAGGAGACGTCCGCCTGCTGACCTTCTATGTCGTCATCGCTTTGGGAATCTCCTTCCTTTGTTCGATCCTCGAAGCGGTCGTCCTCTCCGTCACGCAAACATGGGTGGCCGTGGAGAAAAACAATGGAAGCAAGACCGGAGAATTGTGGGCGGCCCTCAAGGAAGACGACGCTGTAGGCCCACTGACCGCCATTCTCACGCTGAACACCATCTCTCACACCATGGGCGCTGCAGGCGTGGGATCCCAGGTCCAGCTCATCTACGGCGACGGCGCCCTGACGCTGGCCTCCATCTTGCTGACGTTGGCCATGCTGTTGCTTTCCGAAATTGTTCCCAAGACGATCGGAGCAGCGTATTGGAAACAATTGGCCCGACCATGCGGGTCCCTGTTGCGGATTGTGGTGTGGTCCATGACCGTCCTCATCGTGCCAATCCAGATCCTCAAGCGCATTCTGCCGAAGGGGGAATTGAACCTCGTCTCACGTGATGATGTCGCGGCATTGGCAGATTTGGGTGAGGAACGTGGCGTGCTCAACGAAGACGAGGAAGCCATCATCCACAACCTGTTGCGTCTCCGTGATATCATGGTGAAGGACGTCATGACGCCACGGACCGTGATGCAAACCGTCAACGCCGACGCAACGGTCTTGGAAGTGACCGAATCCATGCCGGTGCTTCGCTTTTCACGCATGCCTGTCCTCGGAGAGGGCACGGACGATGTGCTCGGTCTCGTGCTCCGTGCTCGCATATTGCGTGCGTCCTCCAACGACGAACACGGCGCGACGATGAACGATTTGATGCAACCCATCACCCGTATTCGACTGGAGCAAAGCGTCGAGGAGGCCTTGGACCACTTCCTCGAATCGAAGCAACATTTCGCCTTGGTGACCAATGAATTCGGCGGAACCGAGGGTGCCGTCACACTGGAGGACGTCTTTGAGACCTTGATTGGTGAGGAAATCGTGGACGAACTGGATGAAGTGGAAGACATGCGAGAGTATGCACGTGAACAGGCAGCCCTCAGCAGTGAGGAATGAAGGCCTTTGATTCGAGCCACGCCATCATCGCAGCATCTCGTTCATGATGAAGCGAAGTTCCACTGTGCCGCAAGGTGGTCGAACTCCAGACGTCAAGAAGGTCGTCAGGCATGCACGACCGGAGCATGTCGAGATGAACTGGGCCCAATCGGAGGTCAGGATCGGCCTGCATCACGAAGGTTGGAACCTCTGGTTTCCCCCAGCGGGGGACGTCCACATCGGCCATGTCGCTGATTGAAACACCCGGGTGCATGGTGTTCCATTCATCCATCAACCGTCGTGTCAATCGAGAGCGAAAACCTGGCAGCCAACGTGGCCAACGAAGGTCCGAAAAAATTTCATCGAAAATGGGTGAATAGCACGTCATCGGTGATTCGAGCAGTAAGGCTTCGACCCTGTCGCCATGTCGGCCGTGCAACAACCGCAGGGCAACGTATGCCCCGAGGGAGTGACCGTGCAACAAGAGCTTGGTTGGGGTCATTCCTAAATCGCCGCCAAAAAGACCGTCGAGCAGATCCTCAAGACACTCAAGGACGCAATGTGCTGTCCACGGGCCGTTGTACGTCGACGAGCCATGGCCCAACGATTCGAGGAGAACCACGTGAAATCCCGCATCAGCAAGAGCTTGCGTGCGGTTACGGGCATGCGCGACACCCGACGTCCAACCGTGGACTGCAACGAGCGTTGGTGCAGGTTGTTCACGCAAGTTCACGTGAAACCTGTACGGTGCACGCGGCCCCTCGCGAACGGTTGATGGCCAATTCGGATCGTCGAGCGGGGCCGTTGATTTGGGTGGGCCTTGGAGGAGGCGCCTGGTCAAGGCCTTGGCCAACATCCGTCATGCAGCGTCTTCGTCAGCGGCATCAGCGTCAGAAGCAGGCGCCTCGGTTGCTGCCGCAGCCTCAGCGGCTTCGGCGGCCTTCGCGGCGCGCTTCTCTGCGGCCTTTTGCTCACGGTCGGCTTGCCGTTGTGCGAAGCGGTCGCCCCAGTCGCCCATGCTTTCGAGGCGGAGGGCCCAGCCCGTGTTGCCTTCGCTCGCGGTTGGAACGTGCTTGACCAGGTAAGCGGAGAAGGCGCGGTCAAACATGCCCTGATTCAGTTCGCTGGCGCGCTTAAACTGGCGGTCGATGATCATCAACGACATCATGAGCACGCCAACGCCGAACCAAATGATGCCGTTTGTGTCGCCGCCGTTGCCGAGTTCGCTCATGTTGAACATCACCAATGTCCCGCCAATCAAAAACAGGAAGCCAATCATGCTGTTGAGCACGGCGTGGATCTTGATTGGTGGGTTTCCTGATGCGCTGATGAACTTGGTTCGGGACACGAACTGTCCAACGTTGCGGCCAAACCTGACTGGAATGATGAACACGTTCAGGGCGTAGAGTGCCATCGCGCCAAGGATTGAAGCAGAATTCGCCACGGTTGAATTGACGAAAATCACGACGAAAGCTGCACCAATCAACATGCCGTAGTTGATGATGAAATTCGCCAACGAACCGGTGAACCGAGCGGTACCTGATGCAATCTCAAATTCGCTTGGAAGGCCCTTCGGTCGTGCCTTGGGCTTCTTCGCTTTCTTGGCTTTGGCCGCCTTGGCCGGCTGTGCGACCGGTTGAGCCGCAACGGCTGCGACGGGCACGGCCGCAGGAGCGGCTGCTGGTGCAGCCACGGGCACGGCTGCGGGGGCGGTTGGAGTCGTCGAGTTGGCCTTGTCAAGCAGTCCCATGGTGATCACGCTCAGCTGTATGTTGCGCCAATGCGGCTGTAAAGTGCAAAGTTTGGACTGGCCACGAAGGCCGAAATCGCCGATTCTGGCATGTCGCCCAGCAAGGCGTCAACCATGCTGAAGAATGCCACCCTGTCCTCATGTGAAGCGGCGGCCGGGTTTGTTCCGACACGCTGGTACAGTGAAAACTCAGGGCTTGCCAAGAAAGCGGCGACCGCTGCCTCAGGCAGGTCAGTTCCAAGAAGATGGTCGACCACGGCGACGAAGGATGGGAATTCGTCGGCCACCGGTTGGGCGACGGCTGCTGCCTCGACAGGCACAGCTGCGGCCACTGGCGCTGCTGCTGGAGCGCCCCGCAGAGCCCGGCGCTCTTCCATCAGGGCCCGGAGTTCGGGCCGCAGGGCTTCCAGGGTAGCGGCATCGTCGGATGCCTTGGCCGCTTCGTACTGGGGCTTGAGTTCGCGGAGACGGTTTTCGACCTGCGTCAAGCGGTCCATGGGTTGATCGGGTTCCACAGTTTCTGCATCAAGGAGTTCAACCGTGGGCGCATCCCTGACTTCTGCAATCCGGTCGTCGTGCATTTGCTTCCTGAGCACGATGATTTCACGGTCCAGTTCATGCCCGAAACGATCGGCGTATCGGTCGAGCAGCGAACCTGCTTCTTTGTTCGTGAGACGATCGATGTGGCCGTACACCTGCTGAAGCGGTTTTTCCGTTCGCTTGGCCCACATTTCCGAGTAGGCATCAGCATCAGAGGGAACGGGCTGAGGTGCTTCTGCGGGCGCAGGAAGATCCGGTAGCGGTGCCGCTGGAGGAAGCTCTGGCAGCGGAGCCAAGTCCGGCAATGGCGCAGGAGGAGGGGCCTCAAGTGCCGGAAGAGGAGCCAAATCTGGAAGGGGTGGAGCAGCAGGAGCCTCGGCTGCAGCGGCCTTGCGTCGACGACGACCCATGGTGAACCCCGACCCTTCGTCGCACTGTGCCCCTTCAAGGTTCCTCACGCCGGGGTCGCGTTCGGGTCAACCTTCACGCTACCTTTCGCGCCCAGCCCTTGAGGGAAAGGAAGACTTCCTCTGCCTCAGAAACCTCAACGACCTCACCGCTTGAAGCCTCGATTCTCCTCCCGTGGAGTCCAAAAACGGCATCGTCAACCGTCATCTCCATTCTACGGTCCACGTCACGACCGAACACCACGGCTTCGCTCAGAGCATCGTACGCGCCCGGTTGCTCGGGATTCAGCCTGGAGAGCGGAAGGGTCGACACACGCATGCCACACTTGCCGTGAAGGCTGGTCGGCCATCGGATTTGCCGTCGGGTGTCGATGGTGACCACCTCGTCGGTTTCGCCTGCAGCGCCAAGCACGATCGAAGCATCGGTGGCCACCAGGTCGGCGAAGAGAATCTTGGGTCCATCCTTGAGGACGTTGAAATTCCCTTCAAGCAAACGTTCTGCCCGTCGTGGATCCGAGAGCGTTTCAGCCAACTTCCGTATGGCTGCAACGGAATGTGGGCCTGAGGTGCGGCCTTCGTGTGCTCGCCGTCTTTGGACCCCATCGTGGAGGCGCGCAATGTCGTCTTTCGTGGTTTTACCGCTGATGATGCCCTGCAATGTTTCGACGGTGGTGGCGACGCCGTCCCGCACACGACGGCTCCATCCTCGGGCGTCGGTGTCACGGTACATCCCAAACCGTCCAGCGACGTCAACGCCTTCTCCTCGGATGTGCGCCACGAGTTCCCGGCGTGCATCCGAGTCAAGGTGGACGAGGGTTGGGTCCCTGTAGTGCAAGTGAAAGCCACGGTGCCCAGAGAAGGTGACGTGGAGGTGGTCCTCTTTGAATCCAAATTCAGGTTCCAAAAAGTCAGACCATAGGGTCCATGCTTGTTCTTGAATCAGCTCGAGCATCCCCGGGAAGTCCCGGTCTGATACCCCTGGGAGGTGGTCGCCGTCAAGGTCGAAAATCAGGTCGGCCCCAAGCCATTGTTTGTCGGCCATCTTCGCCTCAAACGGCCGTTTCCAATATGCGGTTGAATAGAAACAGGAGTGCGTTGGGCGTTGAAGCAGAAACGAGCGAACGTCCTCCATCTTCGAGAACGATTGATGCCGAAGTGGGGCACCTTCGCCAAATGGGATGAACATCCATTCCCTTCTTGACAAGCGGGGCGGTTGCCAAAGCTCAGCGCTACGGTAGTAGCTGCTGAAACGATGCGCAACGCGCGCCCAGCCGTCCATCGTACATCAGGCGGTGACGACACCGCTTGAACCCATGCCTCAGCGGGCGTAGAAGCGCTCAACGGTTTCGCCGACCACCGTTGAGGTGTCGGCACCGGTTGCTTCGACGTAGCACGGCCAGCAGACGTAGTTGTTGTTGAGCACCATCGCAGCACCGAAGGTCATGCGCTTGTTGCACATGCTGCATCGAGGACCAATTTCGCCGTTCGGGGCCTGCGCCAAGCGGACGTGATCGTGGGGCATGTTGGGTCCTCCATGTGCTGCTGAGTGACGCGGGTTTTGAGGCTTCGCTCAAGGTTTCTCCCATTCGGCCCGTTCGCACCAATCGAGCAAATCGAGCGCAACTTCGCAAGATTCCGAAATCTCGGGCGCTGGGTGTTCGAGAAACCGCTGCAAAACGGAACGAGAGCGTGCATCGCCGATGGCGCCCATGGCTTCTGCCGCTTCATGGCGGACCATGACGTGCTCATCCTCGTCCGCCAGACGCTCCCAGAGCGTAGGGAGAGCACGCGGGTTTTGCATCTGTCCAAGCACGTAAGCCAACTCGTGACGCAACAGGGCGCTGGTGGAAGAAAAGGCGGCGCAGAGCGCATCAACTGCTTGGTCAGAGCCGTCGTTCCGCAACGCAAACACGGCCCGCATGCGTTGGAACATTCGCGCATCTTCGTCCTGAAGGACAACCTGGTGATCCCCGTTGGTCGCAGGCGGCGCGGGGTCAACCGAACCGAAATCACTGACCTGAGGCGTGGCGTTGGTCACCTTCACTCCTCCACGGCACCGATGAAGGACATCGCTTCGACATCGAATCCAGAATCGACCATACCCGCTTCAATCCCTTCGCTGAGGAACCTGCGAATCGATGCCCGGCCTTCGGGCTTGTAGTCGATGGTGCGGTCGTTCACGTACATGCCGACGAAGGCTTCGTTCGTGTCATCGTCGATGCCTCGCCCCCATGCCTTCGCGAACTCAAGCGCCGCCTCTGGAGCGCGGATGGCGTGTTCAATGGACATCTTGGTGTATCGGGTGATGTCTTCCATCACCTGCTGACCAAGGTCACGCCGGACCACGTTGCCACCGAGCGGCATCGGCCAGCCGCCCGTGCGCTCATTCCACCACACGCCCAGGTCGATGATGACGTTGAGTTCGTGGTCCTTGTAGGTCAGCTGTCCCTCATGGATGATGAGACCAGAGACGTAGCGACCTTCGATCACACCGGGCATGATTTCGTCAAAAGGCACGACTTCGATGGGAACGTCTCCCCACGCCAATCGAAGACCGAGGTAAGCGCTCGTCTTGAGACCAGGGACGGCGATGGGCGATGCACGTGCTTCTTCCTCCGTCACGCCCGGTTTTGCGATAATCATCGGGCCGTAGCCCTCGCCCATGGAGGCTCCACAATTCATGAGGGCATAGCGGTCAGCGATGTCGGGAAACGCATGAATGGACACCGCGGAGACCTCGAGCTCGCTGTTCATGGCCCGGTGGTTCAGGGTCTCGATGTCTTGGAGTTCGTGCACAAACACATACCCAGGGGTTGGGAATGCGCCGGTGGTCAGGGCATGGAACATGAACGCGTCATCGGGGTCGGGAGAGTGCCCGATGCGAACAATCTTCTCGCCGGCATCGTTTGTTGGCAGGTCTGCGGTCATGGGCATGGCTCCGACCCGCCCTTCAAGAAGCCACCTCTCACGCCAACGGCGCGACGGTCTCCCACGCCCAGCGAGGCCGGGCCGTGAGGCCACATGCGCGTTCAAGGAAAGCGTGCAGACCGTGGTGATCTTCTGGAGCGAGGCGATTGAAGACTTCTCCGAAGTAGCGGTCGAGTCGATCCATGGGGAGCCCCGTGTGTTCGTGGGCCCGCTGCAGCACGGCCGATCGAGCCGAGGCGACGGTTTCGAAGTCAACAAGGCGGTCCAACAGGGCTTCATGGGCTTCGCGGACGAGTTCTGGTGGCGTATCGGCCCGCGCGACGAAGACGCCGAAGACCATGGGGTGACCCGTGCGCTCCACCCATGCTTGGCTCAGGTCCATTTGAACGAGTTCAGGATGCAAGGCCGCGCCGTCAAGGGCGCGGTCCCCGATGACCAAAGCACCATCAGCCACCTCGAGCATCCCGTCGAGATCAGGCCCCATGTGGGTGTAGGTCACGTCGAGTTCGTGCTCGGCGACCAACCAGCGCAAAAGCGCAACAGACGAAGCAGAATCCGTGGGTACCGCAATGGATTGCATGGTCTCCAGAGGTCCGTCACCAAACAAAATGACGCTGCCGACCTCGCCTGCTGAACTGATGCCGACATCAGGGACCAACACCAACTCATCGTGGTGCTTTGCATAGTCTGCCGCAGGAATGGGAGCAAGCACGCAGTCCCTGCGAAGCACGTGCCCGGTCAACCATGACGGTGGTGCGGCAAGAACGGACCACGAGGGGTCCAGTCCTGTGAAGAGCGGGTCACAATTGATGAAGGCCACTCGACCGATGGTTCGCGTCCACGTCGTCATCGAATCACCTCATTCACTGGCCATCTTCAGACCGCGACGCTTCGGCAACGGAGGCGCCACATACCGCGTGAAGGACGTGTAGTCTGAATTTCGCTCCCAAGCCTCGGCCCCTGCGTCGTTGATGAGACGGGCCATTTGGCGACGATCAGCGTCCAACGGGGCGGTGGAACCGGCGAGGTGCATGATGGATTCTTTGTGCACGGTCCCGTCAATGTCGTCTGCGCCGAACCGGAGCGCGAGTTCACCAAGGCCGTCGCCGACGTTCATACGGTAGGCCTTGATGTGCGGAATGCTGTCGAGCATCAGGCGCGACACGGCGATCGTCCGCAGGACCTCAGCACCCGTTGCAAGTTGTGCCTCTGGCAAGCGGGTGTCGTCAGGCAGGAAGGGGTAGGGCACGAAGCACTGGAAGCCTCCGGTTTGGTCGGCCACGTCCCGAAGGCGAAGCATGTGGACCACACGTTGCTCGAGGCTCTCGACCGTTCCGAACAGCATTGTGCAGTTGCTCACATGGCCGAGTTCGTGCACTGTGGTGTGGATGTCAAGGTACTCCTGACTGCTTTCCTTGCCGTTGCAAATGATCGCTCGGACCTCATCGTCGAGGATTTCTGCTCCGCCGCCAGGGAGTTGGTCCAAACCTGCATCGAACAGGCGCTGGAGCGTGTCCTTGACCGAGAGGTTCGATTGCTGGGCCAAGTGCTTGACCTCAACGGCCGTGAGGGCCTTGATCGAGACATGCGGGTAGGCCGATTTGGCGGCGGAAAACATCGCTTCGTACGTGCTCACGTCCCAATCGGGGTGCAAGCCGCCAACAGAGTGGACCTCCGTCACGTGGTCTGCATATCGCCCGAGGTCTTCCACGTATGCTTCTGTGCTGAAGGCGTACGCGTCATCCTGCCGCTTTGAACGACGAAACGCGCAAAACCTGCACGCCAGGGCACACACATTTGTGGGGTTGATGTGGACGTTGTGGTTGAAGAAGGCCCTGTTGCCAAAGCGGGCCTCTTTGGCCAAGTGAGCCAAGCGGCCGAGCTCTGCAAGGTCAGGGTGATGGTAGAGGAGAAGGCCGTCTTCGAGGTTGAGTCTCCCACCAGACGAGAGGCGCTCGACAACCGAGGCAAGGCCATCGCTCCACGTGGTTTGAGCGAGTGCATCCTGGAAGCGCTGGGTCCAATCGGGATCTGCGCCGGCGGAACGATGCTCCGCACGGACGGCCGCCATGCGAATTTCTCCGGCTCGGAACCTTTCAAGGTGGTGTTCACGCCACGTCGGCCCTCGTCAAGGCCAATCGAATGATCTTCCTGAATTCATCCATCACCAAGACCGTCGAAGCCACCAACACGACCACGAGCCAATCGCCTGATTCAAGGGTCGTGGTCTTGAGCAAATCGCCCACGACAACATCGCCAAACGGCAATCCAAGGTCTGCGCCCTGGACGAAGAACAAGAGCAGGCCCATGGAAATCATCACGGCGATGTTGATGGCACGGTTGGAGAAGATGCCGATGTCGAACACGACCGATCGATTGCCTGACCGGCAATTGACGACGTTAAACAGCTGATAGACGATGAACACAGAGAACGCCATGGTTCGGGATTGGCGCAATTCTTGATCCCAAGCGTCGTAGAGCGGCCCTTCGCCGGCCTCTTCCTGTTCAAGGCATGTGGCCACATCAAAGTCTGCGCCCATGCCTTGGCATGGTCCTGTAATGACTTCACCACCAGCCAATCCAAAGACGATCATGGTTCCCGTGACCATCACGGCACCGAGGAACAAGATGAGGGAAATGTCCTGAACGTTTGGAAGCGGCTCTCCGACCGGACGAGGAGGCTTGTCCATGACCTCGCCGTGTTTCTTTTCCATGCCCAGGGCCACCGCAGGTGGGCCGTCCATCAGGATGTTGATGACCAAGATTTGCGTCGCCGTGAGGGGGATCTCCCAACCTAGGATCAGGGTGCTGACAAAGAGGAGCAGCACCGCCGCGACGTTGGTTGAAATTTGATAGCGCACGAAATTTCTGATGTTGGAGTAAATCTTCCTTCCTTCCTCCACCGCTTCGACGATGTTGGCGAAGTTGTCGTCCTGCAGGATCATGTCCGAGGCGTCCTTGGCCACGTCCGTGCCGGCAATGCCCATGGCCACACCGATGTTGGCTTGGGCAAGCGCGGGTGCATCGTTGACGCCATCGCCGGTCATCGCGACCACGTGACCCTTCTCCTGGAGCGCAGTCACGATGCGCATTTTGTCCATCGGGGTGACGCGGGAGTAAATGCTCGCCCCTTCGACGCGGTGGCGCAGTTCTTCCTCGTCCATGTCTCGGAGTTCACGGCCGCCGATGCTGGCGCCGTCGTCGCAACCGAGATCGCTGGCGATGGCTTCGGCGGTGGCTTGCTGATCACCGGTGATCATCTTCACATCAATGCCTGCACGGTGGCAGCGCGCAATGGCATCCGCGACCTCTGCGCGGGGCGGGTCGATGATGCCCACTGAACCAAGGAGCACCAAGTCATGCTCCAGAGATAGCTCGGGATCCAACGCCTCATCATCCGACAACTTCCTCGCGGCGAAGGTGATGACGCGCATGGCCCGGTCCGCCAAGGCGCCAACGCGGTCACGGTAGCCGAGGGCTTCCTCTTCCCCAAAGGCGACCGAATCGTTGCCGTCGAAGCGATGACTGCACAACCGGAGCACGGAGGAGGTTGCACCCTTGACGAAAAGCCAGCGCTCGCCTTCGTATTCATGAACGGTGGACATGCGCTTGCGGACGCTGTCGAAGACCTGCTCATGCAGGCGTGGGTGAAGCGAGGCGAACTTGGTCACGTCGCCGTTCAACTTCCAACCCGCAACAGCGCAGGCCGCGTCGGTGGGGTCACCGATGGCTGACCACACGCCATCTGATTCCTGCACGACAGCATTGTGGGACAGCGAGAGGCCCGCGGCGAGCAACCTGAACGGTTTTTCTCGTTGGAGGGAAGCCATCGCTTCCTCTCCGAGGGTTTCACCGTTTGACTCAAGCGAGCCTGTGGGTTTGTACCCCTCACCGCCGACGTCATACGTCGCGTCGTAGGTGGCCAAGGCCTTCACGGTCATCTGATTCGTGGTCAACGTCCCTGTTTTGTCCGAACAAATGACCGTGGTTGAACCAAGGGTTTCGACGGCTTTCATTTGACGGATGATGGCGCGGTGGCGGGCCATGTTTCGCATACCAAGCGAGAGCGTGATGATGAGAATGATGGGCAGCCCTTCAGGAACAATGGCCACGAAGATGGCAATCGCCACAATGAATTGGTCGACCACGACCGAGAACAGGTCGCTCTGTCCGTCGATGATCGCCTTACCGAGTTCGACACCGACGATGACGACAGCCACCAGCAGCGCGATGAAACCAAGGAATTGACCAAGGGATTCCAGCTTCAATTCGAGCGGCGTCTTCGGAGGCTCTGCCTCCTGAATGTCGGACGCGATGTGACCCAGTTGGGTGTCCATACCGATGGCCACCACCATCCCATGACCGCGCCCGGTGGACACCGTGGTGCCCATGTAGGCCATGTTGTCGCGTTCGGCGAGCAGCAAATCTTCTGCGAGCGCATCTGCGGTCTTCTTCCGTGGGATGGATTCGCCCGTAAGCGCAGATTCATCCACGGTGAACTGCATGATCGACATGAGACGAACGTCTGCCGGAATTTTCTGACCTTCCTCGAGTCGAACAAGGTCACCTGGCAGCAGCATGTCCGCAGGAATTTCGATGTCCTTGCCGCCTCGAATCACAACGCATTGGCTGATGGCGCTGGATTTGAGCCGCTCAACCGCCTCCTCCGCTTTCCCTTCCTGCCAAAAGCCAAACGCGGCATTGGCGGTGAGCACGATGAAGATGAAAATCGCGTCACCTGGTTTGTCCGGGTGAAGGGCGAGGGCGAGCAACGCCGCACCGATCAGAAGAAAATTCAGCGGGTCGTTGTATTGGTTCAGAAAGCGGAGCCATGCCGGGTCACGCGATTGGGACGTCAATCGGTTGAAGCCGTGACGTTCGCGCAAGTCGAAGACCTGTGCATCTGTGAGGCCATCCGGGCTGGATTCCAGCTGGTTAACAACATGGTCCGTATCGATGGCATGCCAAGGGATGCCGTCCCCCCGTTCCATCTGGTCAGGAAGACCCATGTTAACAAGCCACGAAACGTCCATCCAATGAAGGTGGTGGTCCGATTCCACGCCGATGCTTTGACGAAGAAAGGTGGTTTCGGAGTGATGTGAGCGCCACGGAGGACCCCTTCATCTCTCCTGACGTGACCGTCCCGGAACTCACCGTGCGTGTGCTCGGTGTTGGGATTGTGCTCGGCGTTCTGATGACCGCCGCAAACGCGTACCTCGGGTTGTATGCGGGGATGACCGTCTCAGCCAGCATCCCTGCAGCCGTGATGTCGATGATCATCCTCCGGTTGATGTTTAACGACGTCACCATTCTTGAGAACAACAGCGTGCAAACCATGGCCAGCGCGGGTGAAAGCCTCGCTGCTGGCGTGATTTTCACCGTCCCAGCCTTCCTCGTCGTCGGCCTTTGGACGGACATCAATTGGGGCATCACGCTCGCGATTGCTTTGTTGGGTGGATGGCTGGGCACCATGTTCACCATCGCTTTGCGTCGATTGTTCATCGTCGAAGAAGCCCTGCCGTACCCAGAAGGCGTGGCATGCAGGGAAGTGTTGGTCGCAGGTGAAGAAGGAGGCGACGGCATGGTCGCCATCCTGTATGCCCTTGGCATCGGCGCCTTGTACGGCTTCGTGGTCAAAGTCATGGCCGCTGTGCACCACGCCGTCGAAGGGGCGGTCGAATTCCTCGGCACTCGACTGTATGCGGGTGCTGACCTCTCCGTCGCGCTCTTTTCGGTCGGTTTCATCGTCGGCCTTCGAATCGCGTCGTTCATTTTCCTCGGGGGCGTCATTGGATTCGGAATCCTCACGCCGATTTACGGCTTTGTTCACGGATGGCCAGAAGGCGATTTAGCCGCCGGTTTCACGTCGATCTTCCTGAGTCAAATCCGTTACATCGGGGTCGGTGCCATGGTGGTCGGTGGCGTCCACACCCTCTGGACCATGCGGAAGACGATCATCGATGGATTGTCTGGTGCGTTCAAGGCCACCGATGGAGAAGCTGAGCGCTTGCTTCGAACGGAGCAGGACATCCCCCTGCGCTATGTGGCCATGGTGGTTGCGGGCCTGGTCGTGCTGACGTTCCTGTTCTACTGGAGCACGACGGGATCCCTCGTGCTCGCGCTTGCCGGAGCGCTCTTCCTCGCCCTCGTTGCCTTCTTCTTCAGCGCGGTTGCTGGCTACATTGCCGGCGTGGTCGGTTCATCGAATTCACCGGTGTCGGGCATGACCATCGCCACCATGCTGTTCACCGTCCTCCTCGTCTGGGTGGTGGGCGACCTCATCCTCAACCTGGCCACGGAGGAACTCATCCTCGCCACGTTGCTCATCGCTGCGGTCGTCGCCTCCTCAAGCGCCATTGCAGGCGACGTCATGCAGGACCTGAAAACAGGAAACATGGTTGGAGCAACACCCTGGCGCCAGCAAACGGCCGAGGTGGTCGGCGTGACCGTCGGTGCACTTGTCATTGGCCCTGTGCTGAGCCTCCTCCACAACGCCTTCCGAATTTCAGCCACGGCGTGCCTTGACAACCCCTTGCCCAGCGACCCCACCTGCTCAAGGGCCTTGTTCGCACCACAGGCAGAACTCATCGGCGCCATCGCCGAAGGCGCCTTCGGTGGCTCAATCAACATCCAGATGGTCATGCTCGGCGTGTTGTTCGCGATCGCTCTGATTCGACTCAAAATGCCCGTGATGTCCGTGGCCATTGGGCTTTACCTCCCGTTGAAGCTGTCCGTGCCCATCATGCTCGGGGGCATCATCGCAGCCACGATGGGAGCGGTCATCGTCAAGCGCATCGACGGAGAAACATCGGAAGCACCGTCCGAAGAAGCGACAAAAACCGTGGACGCGATGCAAGCACGGGGTGTGCTGATTGGCGCGGGTTACATCGCTGGAGAATCGCTCCTCGGGGTGCTTCTGGCCGTGCTCATCGTCCTCGATGTGGATTTGTCGGCCATGTTTGGCATCACGGCTCTCGGCGATCTCCCCTCGCTCTTGTTCTTCTTCTGGTTCGTTGCGGTGTTCGTGGCCTTGGTGGCGCAAACCATGCCCAAGGGCATCACCCCAATGCTGGTGGTTGGTGTCATGACGAACGCAATACGGCGGGCCATTGGACGCTTGATTCCAAAGGCACTGCAGGCAGCAGAGCCCTGATGTCGAATGTGAAAGGATGAAAGGCCCACTTCAGAGCAATCATCATCATGGCCGCGGACATCGAACATCTCGAGGAGCAAGCCCGTCGCTGCCGCGTCGAGATCGTGAAGATGGTTCACCGCGCTCAAGCGGGCCACCCTGGTGGGTCCCTTTCAGAAATTGACCTGCTCGTCGCCCTCTACGGTGGCATCCTCAACGTGCGACCTGATGACCCTGATTGGTCAGACCGAGATCGATTCATCCTCTCAAAAGGCCATGCCTCACCGGGAATGTACGCCATTTTGGCTGAGCACGGTTTCATCACGCACGCCGATCTTGAGACCTACCGCGTCAAAGGCGGCGTCTGCCAAGGGCACGTGGACATGAAGTGGTGCCCTGGCGTCGACTTTTCTGCAGGTTCCCTTGGCATGGGACTTTCCTTTGGGCTCGGTTGCGCGCTTGCGGCTCGCCTCGACGGGTCGGAACGTCGAGCATGGGTGATGCTCGGTGACGGTGAAGTTCAGGAAGGCAGCGTCTGGGAAGCCGCGATGGCGGCAAAGCACCACAACGTCAGCAACCTCAAGGCAATCGTGGACGTCAACCGCATTCAGAACGACGACTTCTGCGTCGAGCAAATGGAAGTTCACGATTTGGAAGCCATGTGGGCCTCATTTGGCTGGCAAGTCTTCAGCGTTGACGGGCACGACATGAGCGCCGTCGTGGGGGCCCTGATGGCGGTTGCATCGTACGACAAAGGCCCAGCCGTGCTCCTCGCGCACACCGTCAAGGGCAAGGGCGTCTCCTACATGGAGGACAACCCGTCCTTCCATGGCGCGGCCCCGAACGACGAGCAATTTGCTCAAGCCATGGTTGAACTCGGGGAGGTGGCCGCTTGACGCGAATGGCCGCGACGCGGGACGGCTACGGTGCTGCTCTGATGGAGCTCGCAGGCAACGACAGGGTGGTCGTCCTCGAAGCCGACTTGGGCAAGTCCACCAAATCTCAACTCTTCCGCAAGGCCCACCCCGAGCGGACCATCTCTTGCGGGATTGGCGAGCAGAACATGCTGTTGACCGCGGCAGGCATGGCGTCGTCTGGGTACGTGCCTTTTGCCAGTACCTTTGCCATCTTCACGGAGCGCGCCTTTGAACAGATGCGAAACGGCGTGGCTCGACCCAACCTTCCGGTGCACCTCTGCGGTTCGCACGGTGGAACCCACACCGGTACAGACGGTTCGTCGGCACAATCCATCGAAGACCTGGCCATCTACCGAACACTGCCCAACGTGACCGTCATGCATCCCGCGGACGACGTGTCGACGAAACTCCTGACCAAGCAGCTGGTCGAGCACGGGAAGCCCTCCTACACCCGCACGGCCCGCAACAAGACGCCGGTGCTGTACGACGGCCGAGAGGACGAGGTCCAGATCGGCCGGGGCATCGTTCACGGCGACGGGAAGGACGTCACCATCGTGGCCTGCGGCGTGATGGTCTCGCGATCGCTCGAGGCAGCCGAACTTCTTCGCGCTGACGGGATCGAAGCGACCGTGGTGGACATGCACACGCTGAAACCGCTGGACACCGATCTCCTTGACCGTCTCGCGGCAAGCACCGGGTGCATGGTGACCGCTGAGGATCATTCGATCATCGGCGGCCTCGGCGGTGCTGTGGCAGAGCACCTCATCTCAACGCAACCGGTTCCTTTGGAGCGGGTTGGTGTTCAGGACCGCTTCGGTGAGTCGGCTCAGGCCGAGGAGATGTTGGAGATGATGGGCCTGACCGCACCTGATGTTGCAGCCGCAGCTCACCGTGCCATTGGCCGAAAGTGAGACCCCCCAAGATTCAAGGAACGTCCTCAGCGGCTTGTGCGCATGGAGTTCTTTCTGGACACGGCCGACGTTGACGAGATTCGAGAGATTGCCGCGTGGGGCATCCTTGACGGTGTGACCACCAACCCCTCGCTCATCAAGAAGAGCGGTCGGGACTTCCGAGAAGTCGTCCGCGAAATCGCGGGCATTTGCTCTGGGCCGATTTCAGCGGAAGTCACAGCGATGGACACCGCCGGAATGGTCGAGCAGGGCAGGGCGCTGAAGGCGGAACTCCCCGAGAACGTCATCATCAAAATTCCCTGCACGCCGGAAGGTCTGGCAGCGACCAAGATCCTGACCGAGGACGGCATCAAGACCAACGTGACGCTCATCTTCTCGGCATCACAAGCGCTGATGGCCGCAAAGGCAGGCGCGACCTACGTGTCGCCATTCATCGGTCGAATCGATGACACGGGCCATGACGGAATGGAACTCATCGCTGAGATCATGAACACCTGGGCGAACTACGACCTGGACACAAAGGTCCTGGCTGCCTCTGTACGCCACCCAACGCACGTGCTCCAATGCATCCAACTGGGCGCACACACGGCCACCATGCCGGCCAAGACCTTCCGCCAACTGATGAGCCACCCTCTCACGGACCGTGGTTTGGAAGGCTTCATGCGCGACTGGGCTGAAGTTGAAGCCAAAGGCAACGCGTGATTGAACGTGGGAGCCTTCATCAAGGAGGCATTCGACGCCGGACCGGTGACCGCATGACCCTGCCGGACGACCAACTCCGCCGTCTGCTCGACGGCGAGATTGACGCCGGTGAGTTGGCGGGCGACCGCGTGATGGCCAGCATCGCCGACCGCGTGTTCGGCGTCAAGGTCGACCCTGCCGTCCGGCCCGTCAAGCCTCGTGACGCGGCCGCCATGGGACAAGAATCCGGAGCACCAGCGGCCGCCCAACCCGAGATGTTGGTCGAGATCATTCCCGGTGGCGGCCCACCCCTGCCCGCCTTGGATGCACCTCCTGCAGCCGTCATCCCACCGTTGGAAACGCCCGTCGCGGTCAAGCGCCGTCGAAAGGGGCTGATCCTCATCGGAATGCTCGGATTGGCTGCGGCCCTTGTGAACGTCTTCCTCGGACTCGGCGAATTCATGCCGACCTGCGACCCATCGGTCCACGTCACGTGTGGGCAATCGCTCAAACTCAACTGGCTCGACGCCTACCGTACCGCTGAACACGTCGCATGGGGACCCGTTGGTGTCTGGGGCATTCCTGACATGGTGGCGACCGGAGCGAGTGCGTTGCTCATGCTCTTCGGATTCCGGAAGCGATGAAGCCGTCATCTTGATGGCTGCCACCGCTGGCCATGCACCATGGGCAAGAAGGTTGCCAAGGCCAACCGAGGGATTCCTTCCAAGGCTGAGGCCTTCACGGAATGGTACCCCTTCATCGTCGAAGCGGCTGAGTTGGTCGACAAGCGCTACCCGATCAAGGGCATGGACGTTTGGCGCCCGTACGGTTGGAAGACCATGCGTCTCATCGACCAGCTGACCCACACAGAGATGGAGCGCACGGACCACGACGAGGTGAACTTCCCGCTCTTGATTCCAGAAGTCCTGCTCGAAAAGGAAAACGCGCTCGTTGCGCGCCTGAAGCGTGCTCGCGAAGAAGGCGTTGACCCCGATGAACTGCGGGATGAGGAAGAGGAAGCCGGATTCAAGAAAGAGGTCTACTGGGTCAAGCATGCCGGAGAAAACGAGCTCGACGTGCCCATGTTCCTGCGCCCGACCTCTGAAACGGCCATGTACACCATGTTCCCGCTGTGGATTCGCTCCCATGCAGACCTGCCGTTGAAGGTCTACCAGATGGTCAACACCTTCCGTTACGAGACCAAGCAAACGCGTTCGTTCATTCGCGTTCGCGAGATTCACTTCTTCGAAGCCCACACGGCCCACATTGACGAGGACGACGCTTCACGGCAAATTGAGCAGGATTTGGAAATCGTCGATCGGCTCATGCACCAGCTTTGCCTGCCAGTTCTCAAGGCCAAGCGACCGGTGTGGGACACCTTCCCTGGCGCGTGGTACACCATCGGCATCGACGCCATCATGCCCAACGGTCGCACGCTTCAGGTGGCCTCGTGCCACCATTACCGTGACCAGTGGGCCAAAGCATTCGACATCACGTACGAGACGAAAGACGCCACGCAAGCCCACGTGCATCAGACCACCTATGGGATGTCTGAGCGCTTGCTGGGTGCCGTGGTCGGTATGCACGGCGACGATTCCGGGCTGATCATGCCACCGGCTATCGCACCGATTCAGGTCGTGATCTGTCCCTTGGTGCGCAAGAACGCCACCGTGGACACGGTGGCGGTGGCTCACGATGTGGCCGACCGCCTGCGTAACGCTGGACTCCGCGTCAAAGTGGACGACCGGGATTTGCACCCGGGTCAGAAGTACTACGACTGGGAGATCAAGGGCGTCCCGCTCCGGCTTGAAGTTGGCCCACGAGACGTAGAACAGGGCAGTGTCTTCGCTGCACGTCGCACGGGCGGCAAAGCACCGATCTCAATGGACGAACTCGAAAGCGGCGTTCGCACCACCCTCAACGAGATCGCAGAAGAACTGCGAACGCGAGCTTACGCCCACGTGGACGACGTCGTGAAGCCCCTCCCTGCGTGGGGCGAGGACGGCCTCGAATCTCCGGTTGAGGAAGGCCGAATCTACGAGTTGGCCTTCAACGGGAGCGATGCGGATGCTGAACGGCTTGAACGTGCCACGGGCATGGGCTTCCTCGGCGACGCCACCGAGCCCTACGCCGAACCGCGTCCATGCCATGCCACGGGTGAACCTACCACGCGCCGCGTCCTGATGTCAAGGTCCTACTGAACCAGCTTGATGTTCGGCTAAGGCTTACATGTGGCGTTCATGCCACCACTTCATGCGAGCCTTGCAAGCCGCTGGTCTCATCTTCGTGCTCGTCGCGGGACTTTTCCTCGGCATCACCGAACCTTGGGTGGAGGAAGCAGACCCTGCTCAAATCCAATCCACTCAGGACGTGCCAGACGAAGAGACATCAGACCCGGAGATGTCAGACGGAGGGGTTGCGGACCCTCAAGTCGATTCAGAATCCAACGAGACCACAACCAATGAACCGGACACAGACTCAACCACACCGCGTTCTGAGCAATGCTTGGACAGCCATAACTCGCTTGCCATGCACATCCATCCCAGACTGGAGTTGGTGGTCAACAACCAGAGCGTTACGGTGCCCGGGGACCTCGGCATTGACACAACGGCGTGCGACCAAGCGATGCACCTCTTGCACACCCACGATGCCAGTGGCAAACTGCACATCGAAGGATACGAGTCCTTTACACCAACCGCAGATCTCATCTTCGAGATTTGGAACATCAGTTATCCGAACGATGAATCACTGCGACCGCTCTTTGATGACGCAGGCAACGTGACCGTCACGGTCAACGGGGCAGCCACCAATGCTGCATGGCATGAGATTGTGCTCAAGGACGGCGAAACACTCCGCGTCGTGCACAACACCGATTCAAACACCGAAGCGTGAGGCACTCGGCCTTGGCTCAGTCGGGGCAAGACCTTTCACGCGCCAGACGCTCCTTGTCACGTGCAGCGTGCCGTGTTTGTGCTGGTGCTGCTCATGGCGGCACCATGGGGGCCAAGCGTGGCGGCCGTTGAAGCACGTTCCATCACGGTTGAACTCGACATCGAGCGCCATGGCTGGTGGTCCAACGAAAGTGTGGACGCAGACTTGACCGTGACCAACGCACCCGCGGGCGACGATCTGCAGTTGACCTTGACCATGTTTGACACCAATGGCGTGGTGTTGGAAGAAGCACAACCGCTTCCCGTTACCGCCAGTCGTCTGAACGTGCCGCTGGAGATGTCGTCCTTCTACCGAGGCGATACCTTCCACCGACTCTTGGTTCACATCCATGATTCAAGCGGTCAACTTCTGGGCCAAGCCGAGGTTGAATTCGTGATGTTTCAACACGTCCAACACCCTAACGTCGGACAACTTCTGGTGTTTGGGGATTCCTTGTCAGACATGGGCAACGCTAAGGCATCGTTCCTCAACACACCCGACGTTCCCCCGTATTGGCAAGGACGCTTCTCGAATGGAGAAGTCTGGCTCGGTGGCGTGTACGAAGCGTATGGGTTGAGCAGCAGCATCGGTTCAGGCTGGTCGAGCACAGGAGACAACCGGGCTTTCGGAGGCGCTCAAACTGGGTCCGGCTACGCCTACCTCGTCATTCCAAATGTCGGAACGCAGATCTCGAACTACCTGGCCAACGTTCAATCCACCATCCCAAGCAATGCTGTGGTGAGTCTCTGGGCTGGAGGGAACGATTTCCTCTACGGCACAGCCAACCCAGACACCATCGTCAGCAACATGGAAGCCCACCTGCGCCAATTGGCTGGAGCGGGAGCTTCCACCTTCATCGTACCAAACCTACCACCGCTCGAAGACACACCTGAGATCCGCAGCAAAAGCGCGTCTGAACGGCAGACGGTGCGTGACGACGTCATCGATTACAACACAAAATTGGCGACCCTCGTCGCAGATCTTCGTGCGGAACTCGGCATCACCGTCCATACCATCGATGCATGGACCATCTTTGGTGGAATCACGTCTTCACCCCAAGCCTTGGGACTGACCAACGTTCAGGACGCTGCGTGCACGGGAGGCAGCACTTTGCTTCCATTGCCCATCTGCAACAGTGGAAGTTCCATCGTCAGCAACGTCGACGAGTACGTGTTTTTTGACAAAGCGCATCCAACCCGAGTGATGCACGATTACATCGCTCAGTTTGCTCTTGAGGCCATCGGCACCCCAGATACGGATGCGGACGGCATCGTGGACGACAGCGATGCTTGCCCATGGACACCTGAGGGTGAGTCGCCGGACGCGACAGGCTGTGCGTGGTCCCAACGAGATGAGGACCAGGACGGCGTCGCCAACGGTGAGGACCTCTGTGCAAGCACCATGGACGGGGTCGAGGTTGACGAACAGGGATGTTCTGCCGCACAGCGTGATTCCGATGACGACGGCTTGTCGGACCTGGTCGATCCGTGCCCCTTCAGCCCGAACCTCATCGATCACGACCTCGACGGTTGCGCGGATGACGAAGACACAGACGACGACAACGACGGTCATCAGGATGCTGCGGACGCTTGTCCACGTGGCGCACTGGGGCCCCATGAGAGGGATCTCGATGCAGACGGTTGCGCCGATGCGGAGGACACGGATGAGGATGGAGACGGCTTGAGCAACGTCGATGAGGACGCCATTGGCAGCAGCAACCGCGACCAAGACAGCGACGATGACGGGTGGCTGGACGGTGAGGATGCATTCCCCATCGACCCAACAGAATGGAGCGACACGGACCGTGACGGGTGCGGCGACAACGCTGACGAATACCCCCTGAACCCGAACGAGTGCGCCGACTCCGATGACGACGGTGTGGCCGACAACGAAGACGTGTTCCCAGATGACCCTGATGAATGGACGGACCTCGACAGCGACGGTGTCGGGGACAACGGTGACGATTGCCCGCTTCAACCTGGCAATTCGACTGGCCCCCCGGGATGTCCCGACCGAGACGGCGACGGTTCACCGGACAAGCGCGACGCCTTCCCTGACGATGGAGGGGAATGGGCGGATTCCGATGGCGACGGATACGGTGACAACCGAGATGCGCTCCCCAACAACCCCAACGAGTGGAACGACACCGACGCCGACGGCTTTGGCGACTTCAGCGATGCGTTTCCAATGAATCCGGATGAATGGAACGACACCGACGGCGACGGTCATGGTGACAACCGAGATGCGCTGCCCGACGATCCGAACGAATGGAACGACAGCGACGCCGACGGATGCGGGGACAACACGGACGTGTTCCCCAACGACCCTGAGGAATGCTTGGACAGCGACGGAGACGGTCTTGGGGATGCCGCGGACGTCTTCCCTTACGATCCAAAGGAGACCAAAGACACCGATGGTGATGGTGTAGGGGACAACGCCGATGCCTTCCCGAACAACCCGCGTGCCCGGTACGATGCCGACGGTGACGGTGTGGCCGACGTCAACGATGCGTTTCCACGGAGTGGGCTCTTCACGACGTGGAACCAAGCCGGCTTTTCCCTTGGTCTTCTGATGCTCGTGGTCGTCACCCTCGCCATGGTCCGTCGAAGGGGTGCGTCAAGCGAGCCGATGAGCAAGGACGACATGCTCAGCTCGATGCAGTTCGCCGCACCAACCCCCCACGAACCTGAGATTTTGGCTCCACCCTTGCCGACAATCCTTGATGAGGCGCAGAACGATTGGCCGACCCATCCTTCTGATGTGCCACAACACGTGATGCCGCAAGCAGTGGTCACGCCTACCGTGCACGCAACGTTGCCATCCGAAGTTGAACCTCCAAGTGTTGTCGCGGAGCCTGCGCCGTCGATGGACGACCCGTGGTCAGAGGTTCACTCCGGATGGGGGGATGAGGTCGAAGGTCAAGGCTGAGATCAGAAGGGGAGCGAATCCCCGTTGAGGTCCATCTCGCCCTCCTTCATCATCTTCCGCATCTGCTTGTTGAGGCGACGGTTTCCTCCCATCCCCTTCATCATCTTCCGCGAACGGTTCCATTGCCCAATGAGTTCACGCACGTCCTTTTCCTTCACGCCGGAGCCCTTGGCGATACGACGAACGCGCTCGACTTTGATTTTGGCAGGCTCGTTCTTCTCCCACGTGGTCATGCTGTCCATGATGACGCGATAGCGGTCGAGGTTGGCTTGCATGGCTTCCTTTTGGGATTTGGAGGCTTGCGCCATTCCACCGAGCATACCTCCGGGAAGGAAGGACATCAGTTTGTCAATCGTGCCCACCTTGGACATCATTTCCATTTGCTTGTACATGTCGTTGAGGGTAAAACGACCGGACATCAGGCGCTGCGTCAAGCGCAAGGCTTCCTCCTCATCGAGGTCCTCAGGAGCCAGATCAATCAGGCCCTGGATGTCACCCATGCCGAGCAATCGCGAGATGAAGCGGTCGGACTCGAAGCGCTCGAGGTCCTTGACCTGCTCACCCACACCGATGTGGACGATGGGAGCGCCTGTGGCAGCGACGGCCGACAGGGCGCCACCACCACGTGCAGTACCGTCGAGTTTCGTGATGACGATGCCCGTCACGCCGGCCAAGTCGTGGAAGGAAGCAGCGACCGGCCCTGCTGCCTGTCCAACCTGCGCGTCGATGACCAACCAGCGCTCTTCGGCTTGGGCCAAGGCCGCGATTTGGTCAAGTTCCACCACCAGTTCCTCGTCGAGTTCATGCCGTCCTGCGGTGTCGATGATGACGAAATCAGCCGATGCCGTGGCTTCAAGCCCGTTCCTGACGATGGTCGCTGCGTCTTTGGTCTCGGGTTCACCATAGACCTGAACGGACGTTCCTTCGAGCAGTTGACTCAGTTGTGCATAGGCTCCAGGCCGGTGAACGTCGGCCTCGATGACCGCCACGCGCACGCCATGCTTCTTGCGGTACCACTCGGCCAACTTCGCCGTCGTGGTCGTCTTTCCTTGACCGTAAAGACCGACGAGCAGCAGGGTGTTGCCGTGAGGTCGGAATTCTGCAGACGGGCCAAGCAAGCGAACCAATTCGGTGTACAGGATGTTCATCGCGTGGGTCTGGAGGGTGATCCCGGGCCGGGGCTCCTCCTCGCGCATCCTTGACTCGAGGCGTTCGACAATTTCCTTCGTCTGTCGGACGTTGAAATCCGCTTCCTGCAAAGCCCTGCGCAGGCTCTTCGTCATGTCACGGAGTTCTTCCTCGTCAAGGCGACGCTTGGACTTGAGAAAGCCGAGGGACCGGAAAATCCCCTTGGAGAGGCCTTCCAGCGCCATGTCTTCGCCTCACAGGGGGTGGGTTTCAACCTGTTGACGGTCAGGAAATCGGGACTGTGAGGTGCAGCACCTCGCCACGGAACCGAGCGACCACCGTGCTGGCTTTGACCGCGCTGGTCGTTGGCACATGCCGCTCATGACCGTTCACGCCGACAAGCAGCCGTCCTTCCTCACTGCGGAGGCTGAGGTCTTCTCGGGCGAGGCCGGGAAGGTGAAGTTGGATGGTTTCCTCGTCATCGGCTTGGTCCACCACAAGCGAGCGGTGTAGTTCGTGGTAGAGTGGATCGCCCATTGGATGCGGACCGATGCCCTCAGGCATGGCCTGAAGGTCGCCGTAAAGGACCTGCGCGAGGTTACGGAGCCCATCCAGACCGTGAACTTCCGTGTCCATCAACGGCACACAGACCGGCGTAAAATCGCCGAGGGCCTCCTCAAGTTCGCGGATCCTGCCCTGCTCCTCTGAGCGACGACGTGCCAAGAAGGGGTGATCGAATTCAGGCGTCACGCGGTTCACCACGCAGCCCGTGACCGGCAACCCGTGGTGCTGAAGGGCTTCGTTGGCCCGGACGGTTTCGTTCACGCCCATGCGTTCTGGAATGGTCACCAAGGTGAACCGTGTCGTGGACGGGTCCGAGAGGATCCTACGAATGTGCAACACGCGACGTCGAAAGCGCTCCAGCTCGTCCTTCATCGCATCGCTTTCCTTTCGCCCGAAGAGCATCGAGCGGATGCCACCCGAAGCGCGCATCAAGCGAAGAAGCCGGTCCGACCACGCATCGATGAGTTCGGGTAGGGCCAAGAAACGCAGGGTGTGACCCGTCGGAGCCGTGTCGAACACGACCACGTCCCAACGAAGATCCTCGATGTGCTTCAGCAGCTCATCGAACGCCAGCGCTTCGTCAAGACCGGGCAAGAGGAGGTCAGACGCCTCGACCTCGCTGCCAACATCGGCCGCAGCTCCACCGAGGTCGCCGCCGGCCATGCCCGCCAAGCCAGCGAATGGACCGCCGTTTCCGAGGCCCTGCATCGCCTCGCTCAATTTTGGCATGGCCTGGGCCACGCGGGCCTCCGGGTCCATCTCCAAACCGAAGAGGCCCGGAACGCCTTCGACGGGCGTTGGTTCCGGTCCAAGCTCAAGGCCCAACGAGTCCGATGTGGAGTGGGCCGGATCGCTGGACACCAACAACACCCGGAGCCCCGCGTCGGCAAGGCGGATGGCGCTCGCTGCCGAGCAGGTGGTCTTTCCGACCCCACCTTTTCCACCAAACAACAGCAGTCGGGCCATGGTTCGGCTGAGGAACGGGGTCGTTTGAACTTCTCGACGTGGGATGCTTCATCAACGTGAGGGCCTGCCTTGAACCATGCAAGAGGCCGTGGTCTTCCAGATCGCGGCCCTGCTCGCCCTGCTCGGCATGGGATTGGCATGGCGCGGCGTGATGACGCAGTACGCGGGCTTCTACGACCTGAGCCTCGCATGGAGCCACGTCTTGTGGGGTTTCGTCCTCGGCGCCGTGGTGGCCGCGCTCGAATTCCAAACGCTGTTCATCCCCTACTACGACGTCGTGGTCGGTGGTGCACCGGCTTCTCAAGGTCCAAACCTCCTCGTCTTGCTGTGGTTTGTCTCGATGCACTCAGCCGCTGCACACCTCATCCTACGACGGGCGAAGGTCCGCGAGGCGAGCGCCCAAACGACGTCCGGCTGGGCCCTCGGTGCAGCGATGGGCGGCATGCAAGGCTTGTTCCTAAGCGCACAACTGCTCAACGCCGAGGGGACCTTCGACGGTGCGCATCGGTGGCTTGGAGCCGCTGCCTTCGGGCTGTTGTTTCCGCGTCTTGAGGGCACCTTGACCGCCTGGCAAGGTCATTTGATGCTGCAAGGACGACGTGTGGGTGCTGTTGTTCGCGCCGCAGTGTGGCGCATGGTGCTCCTCAGCCTCGCCTACTATGCCTTCTTCCAGCCTCTGATTTGGTTGGCGGCAGCCGTGCTCTTGTTGTCCATGGAACCCCGCGTGAGCGCTTGGGTTTGGGACGGCCTCAGCCCGCAAGCAAAGCGCGCCCTGCGGCGGGTTCGAGCAGAACGTGCACGCGAACAGCGCACACGGGAACGAGAGGAGGAGTAAATCCTCCAAGGAAGCGTTAAACGGCGTCGGTCGGCAGAAGGATGTATGGGCACCTGCCCACACTGCCGTGCGGTCACGCTGCCCGGCGATGCCGTATGCTACACCTGCGGCCGATTTCTGAAGGGTGAAGGCAAAGGGTACTCCATGCCAAGCGCCCCAAAGCAGCGCGGTGTCGTGGTCGACCAAAAGGGACGCACGCGGAACATCATGAAGCGGCGACGAAACAGGCAGCGTTCGGTGTTCATGCTGGCCTTCGTGATTTTCGCCTTCCTTTCCCCTCAAGCCAGAGAGGCAGCCTTTGGCACCGTTGACAACCTCGACGAATACCTCGCACAACTGCTCGAAGGGCCGCTGATCTATCCACAGGAGGCTTCGTTTGGCGTGCAACGCGATTTTGAGGTTGAAAACCACCTGAACCGACCAGCTTACCTCTTGGAAACCGTTCGACTTCCGCTCAACCTGACCAGCGCACACGGCATGGAGACGGCCATCGACAGCAGCACACCGTTCGCGTTGCAGATCCCGGAGAGTTTCGTCGTGACCGTCGATGGCGAAAGTGTGAATGTCCCCTTGGACGGAACCACGGTCGATCGCGACAACGCATGGACCTCAAGCCAAGGGCATGAGGTCTGGTGGCCCAGTCAGGCGGTCAACGATCAAGAGCATTGTTCCATCACGGCTTGCGTCAAGATTCGTCTCAATATGGATCCTGGCGATGTCGTGCGTTTCACCACCGTCGCAAACGTGGCGGTGAAGAGTTACACGTGGTGGGACCATGACCGCGTTGATGCCCGGATCCCTGGTGGTGCAACAGGCATCAACGTGGACCGCTCGGGGACCTTTGATGACTTAGACGACCGGAGGGACGGTCTTCGCGTCGGCGAATTCACAGACGGCCGTTGGTACGATCTCGGCATCTATGAGAACGGTACCGACCGAGGCTATGCCATCGACTCCACGGCTCAGATCGTCCAAGAGACGGCGAACCTCATTTCAATGCGCCTTCCTGAAGGTCGTCAAGACAACGTCTACGCCTTCGCTCGTGCCGCTTTTGACTGGATGCATGAGAACGTGCCCTACGACGAATACGCCCTGAGCACACCACGTTCAGGTCCAACATGCTTGGCCGATGGTACCGGCGACTGCGATGAACAAACCAACGCCTACCTCTCGATCTTGAGGACCAAGGGCATTCCAGGTTGGTTCGTGTTTGGCGCTCTTGTCGACCCTCTGAGCTTCACGACTTGGGAATTGCACGCATGGGGCTACATCATGCTCCCACTCGACGAAGCGTGGTGCACGGCCAACCTGATCGACGCCAACGACTGCTTTGTGGAGGCCAGCGTTGACGTCGTCAACAACAAGTGGCTCCTCCACACCACCAACGCCTACGTGGATTGGATGGAGGAACCCGATCCTTCAGGGGATGCCATCGCCTCCGCCTACCAGAGCACCATCTTCACCGCAGCCAACATCGGCGAGACGCCGATCGAACGAAACATGCTCATCAGCACGGCAGAAGGCGTCCAGTTGGACGGCGGCTCCTACAGCGTGAACAAACTCTCCGAAGACCTGAGGTGATGAGATGCTGGTGGTGATTGCAGGTGCTGGTCGCGTTGGTTTGGGCTTGGCTGAGGCCCTCATCAAGGAGCAGAAGAACGACGTCGTGCTTCTCGACATGAATTCGAGGGCCGTCAAGAACGCGCAAGCCTTCGACATGCTGGTCCTGCACGGCGACATGCTCGACCGCCAGGCCTTGATCGAGGCAGGGATTGAGCGTGCGGATGTGTTCATCGCGGCGACCGATAAGGACGACCGCAACGTGCTCGCATGCGGTTTGGCCAAACACTTGCACGAACATCGCGGCGGAAAGCGTGAGGACCTGTTGACCATTTGCCGCATCCGAGATGAGACCATCCTCGACGAACAGGCTCACGGCGGCCTTGCTGCCTGGGCAGAAGTGGATCGGGCCATCGACCCCATCGACGGAGCCATCAGCCGGCTCTCATCCGGCATTCGGGCATCCTCCTTCGCCGAAGTGATTCCCTTCGACCACGAAGCCTACCTCGTGGAACTCGAAATCACGGAAGACTGTCGCCTCCCTCTGGACGTGCCTTTGGCCGACGTCGAGGTGGAAGCCGGTTCTCCTGTGCCGCTGCTGATTGGCCTCAAGCGCAAGGGCACGCGGAGCATCGTGCCCTCCGGCACCACGGTGCTTCGACCAGGTGATCGTATTGCGGTGGCCACGACGGGCCTCGGCTCATTTGACGACCTGGTCCACACCTTCGGACATGATGTGCGCGCTTTCCCCGCTCAGCCAAAGGTGGTCGTGGTCGGTGGATCAAGGCTTGGCCTACGCATCGCCGAGCATTGGCTTGATGAGGGCGCACACGTGATGATCGTTGAAGGCGACCTCCAAACCGCGAACGCCATCTCAGGTCACCGCATCGGCGGACACCCAGAACTCGAAGTCATCCACGGTGATCACGTCTCGCGAGAGACCATGGAAGAGGTGGGCATGGGCGGCATGGACGTCGCTGTCGGCGCCTTGGACGATGACCACGCCAACATCGCCGCGATGTTGTTTGCCATGGACCTCGGCGTACCCAACACTGGACTGATCCTCAACGACAACGACCTCGTCCACGTCGTGCAGCGCATGGGCATCAGCTTCTCTGTGGACATCACCCGCGTGGCCGTCGACGAGTTGTTGACGCTCGTGCACAGGAAACTCGCTGGGCATTATGCGGTTCTCTCCACGATTCCCAACGTCGTTGGCGTCACCCACGAGGTCACAAAGGCGGCCAAGTTCTGTGGACGACGCATTCGAGAGGGTGGATTCCCCGACTGGATGCGGATCGCCTTCATTCAGCGCAGCGATTCGCATGGACGCTGGTCGTCGCACGACCCCCACCCCGATGAGACCCTGATCGAACACGATCGCTTGATCATCTTCACGTCCCCCGACCATGTCGCCGACGTGGAGAAAAAATTCCGGGTGTGATGCATGCGTTGGGACGTGCTGTACCTCATTCTTGGTTGGACCGTTGGGGCCCTCACGGTCCCCTTGGCCCTCGTTGGCATCGCCACGGCCTTCCTCGATGACGTGCAGATGGCCCTCATCGCGTTCCTCCCATCCACGCTGCTCGCGATGGGCTCCAGTTGGCTGATGCTGCGCTACGGCACCACCCCAGAAACCCCGGACCGCTTACGGGACAGGGAAGCCTTCGCCACCGTGGCGCTGGCCTATCCGGTCGTGGTGGCGTTTGGCGCCATGCCATTCTGGTTGGGCGGCATGTTTCATGGTCCATTTACCGCTGATGTCACCCTTCTTGCGGCCATGGAAGGCCTCATCCATTCTGGATTTGAAGCGATGTCAGGATTCACCACAACAGGGACGACCATCATCGACGTGTCCACCTCACCGAATTGCTTCGCGAACACCGAAGATTGCATCGGCGCCCAGTCGCGTGGGCTTCTGTTGTGGCGATCAACCATGCAGTGGTTGGGAGGCATGGGTGTTATCATGCTCAGCATGGTGGTCTTGTCACGGGTTTTGGGCGGTGGAATGGCCCTCGCCCGAGCCGAATTGACCGGCCCTTCCCTCTCCCGCCTACGCCCCAAGCTCGCGCAAACCGCCCAAGCGTTGTGGATCATGTACCTCGTGCTGACCCTTCTCGAAATTGCGCTGCTCATTGGCCTGACGCCCATGAACACCTTCGAGGCCGTCAATCACGGCCTGACCACGATGCCAAGCGGCGGTTTCTCGACCACCGACGACAGCATCGGTCACTGGGACTCCGCTGCTCTGGAATCGATCATCCTGGTGTTCATGTTCCTGGCAGGTGTCAACTTCACGCTGCTCTACTTCATCGTCCAGCGGCAACCAGGGAAGATGTGGGCCGATGAGGAATTCAAGACCTACATCGCCTACTTGGTCGGAGCCACGGCGATCATCACGGCTGCGCTGTACGTCAAGGGCGGAGACGTGGGAAGCGAGCCCTTGCGGAAATCCCTGTTCCAGGTGGTCGCCATCGCGACCTCGACAGGATACGGCACGGCCGATTACATGCTGTGGCCCGTCATTGCACAAATCGTCATTCTGATGTTGATGGTGGTGGGCGCTTCTGCAGGTTCGACCGCAGGTGGTCTCAAACTGCTGCGCATCAGCCTCGCCGTGAAGGTGGCACGACGCCAATTGAACAGACTCACGCACCCGAGGCGAATCCACACCGTTCGAATGAACGGCGAGCAGGTTGAACAGGAACAAGTCGAACTGATCGTTGGCATGTTGCTTGTTTGGATTCTCCTCTTTGCCGGTGCCTCCTTGCTTCTCGCCCTGATCATGGCACCGATGGGCGAGGACCTCGACGTCTTGACCGTCATTGGCGTGACGGCAAGCGCGTTGGGCAACACCGGTCCCGCGATGGGTCAATTCGGGCCGGCGGTCACCTGGGCCGCCATGCCAAACGGCGGGCTGATTTTGACGGGGATTTTGATGTGGTTCGGCCGTCTTGAACTCTTGACGGCTGTCATCCTCTTTTCGCCATCCACGTGGCGGGAGCCGGGCGCGAGAAAGAAGGACGCCGACGAAGAGGATCAGAACAGCGTGGTCTGACCGGCCGCAGGCGAGGCCGCTGAATCGTCCTCTGCATCGTCGCCCACGGGCGCTTCAACCACCGCAGCAGGTGCAGCAGGGGCATCCTGTTCGGATTCACGCTGAAGGCGCTCGCTGAGCACCTCATCATAACGGAGCATGAGGTCCTTGGCCGAGCGACGGCTGGTGGCAAGGCCCGTCAGCGCAACGTGTTCGTTGGAGGTCAGCCCGAGCCCGATGGACATGTCGAGGTGCTCATGGTCGCCCATGCCCCCCTCTGCGCTGAGACCGGCGGAGAGGATCGGGAGGAGTTCGGCCCTCATGCCCACCACGCTCGCCCCGCAAGCATCACCCAGGGCTTCCGCCACGGAGGCCGTCCTGCTCGCCGTGCGGCGGAGGTGCGCAGGGTAATTCGTGTAGACCTTCTTCTGAACAGGCTCCGAATTGGCCACCGAGGCTGCCAAACTGCTGAGGTGAAGGGACCAGTAGGACGAACGATGCGCGGTGCTGAGGTAGCGGGAGGCTGCGGCGCGATCCGCGAGGATCAGGCTTGTCGCAGCACGGTCACGCGATGTTGCTTGCGTGAAGACGGACCCGTTGTTCCAGTGGACCCAGTCCACCAACTCAGCGGGATCCTTGTCGAGGCTCGATGCATGACGGACGGCCTCCTCAGCCGTTCGTGACTGGTACACGGAGCCGAGTCCGGGGAAGACCCCCATGGTCAAATCACGACCACCGCTCTGAATACGTCCCATGACGACCTCAGCCGTGAGCACGCGGTCAAATCCTTCACACAGCACTTGGAGGTCACGCACCAAGGCCCGCAGGTCACCCGGATTGTGTTTGACGAGCAGGTCCAGGGCATCACCGTCGAAGGTCACGCCTTCTTCACGCAGCACACGACGCGCAATACGACGGATGGCATCGTTGGACACCCGGTCGAAGTTGAGCGTCAACACGTGCCGAGAAAAACGGTCACGGGTGGAGCGCCAGTTGGATCCTGAGCCCCACAGACGCATCACGTCGTTGCAGGCCAGCACAACGGGCTGACTGGTTTTCTCCAACAAGCGCAGCAGTTCTGCTTTTCCACCCGAGTCCCCTTTCAACGCCTCCTTGTCCTCGTCGTCCATCAATTGTCCTCGGACGCGCGCGTCGCTGACGGCGCGTAACCCGCCCGAGAGGTGGTCCACTTCATCGAGAAGAATGAGGGTGCGCTGGGCGGGTTCGTTTGGGTCGTGAAAGAGCGAACGGTGGGTTGCACCGTGCGTGGCCGCCCTCCGGATTGCAGCTGCGTTGCGGTCGTCGGAGGCGTTGAGCTCAATGACGCTCCACCCCATGTCCGCCGCAACCGCACGGACGACGGACGTTTTGCCCACCCCCGGCGGTCCAACCAGGAGCACGCCGGGCCGCTTTGGACGTCCGGTCCGCCATTCCTCGAGCCACTCGCGGAGCTTGCTTCGCTGCGCATCGTTGCCCTCGAGTTGGCGTTCGGACGACGGGCGATGCCGCTCCGTCCAATCGCTCACGGGCATAACGCCCTCTCGGTTACGACGGTGTATCAACCCGCCGTCATCAGGGAGCAGCGAGACGTCGAACCGCGTCATCAACGGACATACGCGTTTGTTCTCCCGTGTCCCGATCGCGCCAAGTGACCGTGCCGTCTTCGAGCGACGTATGGTCCACGGTCAAGCAACACGGCACCCCGATTTCGTCCGCTCTTGCGTACCTGCGGCCGATGGAACCGCTTCCGTCGTAACTGGCCAGAACGCCACGCGTCCCGCACAGGCGGCGGTGAACCTCTGAAGCCATGGTATCCATGCCCTCCTTCTCAAACAAGGGCAAAACGGCAGCATCGACGGGTGCAACATCAGGGTGGAGGCGCATGCGGACGTACATCTCCTCGCCCGAGCCAGATTCTTCGTAGGCGTGGTCCAGCAGGTGCCAAATGATGCGGTCGATGCCAAAAGCCGGTTCGACAACGTGTGGAATGAACCACTCGCCAGCCACCGTTTCGGTGCGCTGGACTCGCTTGACGTGCTCCTCCTCAACGAGGACCTCCTCACCGCCGTCGAGCACGACGGTCAGCGGGAAACTCGCCTCCGGCCCAAGTGCTTCCACCTTGGATTTGACTTGACCCGCGAGGGCTCGGAAGGCTGGACCGGCCTTCGCGCCGTCGATGGTCCATCCGTTGATTTCCACCACCTTCGGCTCAGGGTAATTCCTCCAAGCCCGCAGGCGTTGACCCGTGGCCTTCTCATGGGCTTCGAGGTCATAGCAGCCTCGATGGGCGATACCAACGCACTCGATCCACCCGTAGGAACCGTGGAGTTCGACGTCCCAGCAGTCCAGCGCGTAATGCGCCATCTCATCGCGCGCGTGCTGCCTGAATCGAAGTTTCTCGGCATCAACGCCAAGCGCCAGCATCAGGTCATGGGTGCGCGCCATGAACCATGCCACGGTCGGGTGGAGGATGACGCCCTGGGCGAGTGCAGTTGGGATTGAGGCAGCGAAGGCGTCGCCTTCGGCCGGGACCAACTGGACCTCCGTCGAGGCCCACGGGCTCAGATCATGCGGCGCCTCCGTTTCAGGATCAATGAAGTATTCCAACTCGGCCATGTTGAATTCGCGGAGGCGAATCATCCCTTGCCGTGGTGAAATTTCATTCCGATAACCACGACCAAGTTGCATGGCACCAAAGGGCAAGCGCTCACGGAAGTGCCTGTAGATGGCAGGGTAGGTCGTGAACATGCCTTGGGCCGTTTCTGGGCGCAAAAAGGCAGCACGGCCAGACGAACCAGCGCCGATGACCGTGTCGAACATCAGGTTCTCAGCCGCCACCGGGGACCACGATGCTTCGCCGCAGGCCGGACACGGAGGTTGTACGTCGTCGAGCAGGGCTTGCAGGTCGCTCAACGACAGGGCATCGGGATTTGCGTGGTGGGCTTCAAGCAGCGTGTCCGCCCTGCTCGCTTCGTCGCACGCGGTGCACACGGTCATGAAATCACTGAACTCAGCCACGTGCCCACTCGCTTCCAGGACGGCGAATGGCGTGACCGTAGGGCACGAAATTTCGACCACATCGCCTTGGCTGAGCCAGTGATCCCGCCAGACGGATTGCACCTTGGAGCGAAGCCGGCCACCGACCGGTCCGAAATCGTAGAGCCCTTTGGCACCCCCATGGATCTCAAAGGCAGGAAGGATGATGCCACGACGGCGCAGCATACCGGTCAGACGTTCCAACCGCTCAACGGAGGCCTGAGGCTCCACCATGATGCTTCGCTCCTTCTCAAGCCCTTCAACCCCTCGGCCAAATTTGGCGCGTGGGCAGGACTCAAAAGGTCGGAGCGGGCCCTCCGGGCATGGGACAGGCCATGGTGGGCATCACCGATTCGGCCTGCACAGGTTGCGACCTGTGCATCCCCTTCTGCCCCTTCGAGGCCTTGTTGCCCTTGGTGGAAAATCCTGTTGAACGCAGCCATCCAAAACGTCCTGTGGTCGTGGTTGAAGCTGCATGCGTGGGCTGCTTGTCGTGCATCGGTTCCTGTCCAACCGGTGCACTGCACGAAGTTGCGCTTCCTCCCAGCAACGAAGCATCACCGTTGCTCGACCCACCGAAGGCCCCCGCCACGACCCCCGTCCTCCGTTGGGGACCCCGTGGCATCGGCTGGCCTTGAGCGTGCACACGGACGCCGTGTTTATATACTGAAGATGGCGGAGGCCACGCCACGGGCGTCGTGAGAAAAACATGCCAGAAATCACCTACCTCGAAACCTCCGATGATACGGAGGCCTTGGCGGCCCGCTTGAGCGAGCCTGTGCGACGGTGGTTCCTCGACAAGTTTCCCGACTTCACTGCCCCTCAGAAGATGGCCATCCCCGCCATCATGAACGGGGAACACCTGCTCCTGTGCAGCCCAACGGGGTCAGGAAAAACGCTGACGGCTTTCCTCACGGTCATCGATGACTTGGTGCGTAAAGCGCTCGACGGCTCACTCAAGGACCAGGTGTACTGCATTTACATTTCACCGATCAAAGCCTTGGCGAATGACATCGAGCGGAACCTCCTCGGTCCGCTTGAAGAAATCAAGGCGCGCTATTTGCCGGACCGGGCCAAAGAAATCCGCGTGGGACTGCGGACCGGCGACACCTCACAATCGGACCGCCAGAAGATGCTGAGGAAACCACCGCACATCCTCATCACCACCCCTGAAAGCATGGCCATCGCCGTCGGCTCCTCGAGGTTCCAACCCATCGTCTCGCGCGTCAAGTGGATGATCATCGACGAGCTGCACAGCCTGGTCCCAACCAAGCGTGGGGTGCACCTCAGCCTTACCTTGTCCTTCCTCGACACGCTGCTGAAGGACCCGGTTCAGCGCATCGGCATTTCCGCGACCATGGAACCCTTGGACACCGTGGCCGAATATTTGGTGGCCAGCGATGACCGTGAATCCCGCGGAGAAGATCAGCGCATCATGGTCGCCAAAATTTCTGGCTCGAGGGAACTCGATCTGGACATCCTCATCACGCATCCCCGCTTTGCGGACCGCTCCGTGGCCCAGACCTTGGAGGCCAACGTGGAAGCCATCGCGGACCTGATCTCCGCCCACACCACCACGCTGGTCTTCGCCAACACGAGGAAAATGACCGAGACGCTCGTCCAACGCCTCCGCCCCTTCTTGGGTGAACTCGTGGCTGGACACCACGGCTCGATGGACAAGAACATCCGGCTGGAGGTTGAACGGAAACTGAAACTCGGCCATCTGCGGGCCGTGGTGACCTCGTCCTCTCTCGAGATGGGCATCGACATCGGTTCGGTTGATCTCGTCATCCAAGTCGGCTCCCCAGGCGACATCGCCACCGCCCTCCAGCGCATTGGCCGCGCGGGCCACCATGTTGGTGGCATCCCCCGTGCACGTTTCCTGCCGTCCTCCGTGGACGACTTGCTCGAACTTGCCGCCCTCCAAGCGGCGATTCAAACGGGCGACATGGACCGCCTGTCTTTCCCACAAAACTGCCTTGACGTCGTCGCGCAGTTCCTCATTGGTTTGGTCATCAACGAGGAGCTTGACATCGACGAGGCCTACGAGATTGTCGTCAACGCATGGAGCTACAGGAATTTCGCGTACGACGATTTCATCGAAGTGCTGGACCTGTTGGAAGACGAGCGAAGAATCTGGGTCGACTGGGAAGAGAACACCTTCGGAAAGCGCGGATACTCCCGCATGATCTACTACACCAACATCGGAACCATCGCACCGGACAACTCCTACCTTGTGTTCAACGCCGAGGGATCCATCCTCGGAAAGTTGTCCTCCTCCTTCGTGGCCAGCTTACGGACCAGCGACGTCATTCTCCTCGGTGGCTCGACCTACCGCGTCAACACCATCCAAGGCACGCGTGTCAACGTCAGCAACGTCACGGGATACCGTCCGACCGTGCCCTCCTGGTCCGGTGAAGCGCGTTCCCGCTCGGCCGAATTGTCCTCGTCCTTGCTGGATTTGATCGGCCGGTGTGCGGTTGCGCTACGACGTGAAGTCGACCCGCGCACGGTGCTCACTGAGGCCTATTCCATCGGTCGCGATTCGGCGGAAATCATCGCGCGCCACCTTGAAGAACACGTCCTCACGACTTTCCAAGTCCCCGACAAGGACCGTATCCTTGTTGAGCAAATCATCGGCGGCCCGCATCCGACCTACCTCATCACGACCTGCAGAGGACGCGGGTTCAACACGGCGCTTGGCTACTTCATGGCGGGACTGGCCGAGCAAGCCAGCATCCCGGTCATCGAGATGTCCTTCGATGAAAACGGACTGCTCCTCAAAACGGCCCAAGACGTGGATCCAGGTGCGATGTACGAGGCCTTCTCGGCGGACAACCACATGGACGTCATCGAGCGGTACATCATCGGCACGCAAATTTTCGCCAAGCGATTCAGGGAAGTTGCCGGACGCAGCCTCATCATCCCCAAGCGGATTGGTGCGGAGGAAATCAGCCCGCAACAATTCCAGCAGCGCGCGGATGCTCTCCTCAATCGGCACAGAACCATGGAGGGGTCCATCCTCATCCGTGAAGCAAAGAACGAGATCCTCTACGGCGACATCGACCTCGGAGGTCTGGAACAATTCCTGACCTCATGCCGCGAGGGACAGGCACGGATTGTTCACATCAGGACGACCTTGCCCAGCCGCATTGGCATGTCGCTGTACATGTCCGCGTTCGAGGACCTGATGTCCATGCGCACGAGGGCCTTCCTCGTCAAGGACATCGACCCGGCCATCCTCGAGCGCTTGCTCGGGAGGCGCTCTCTGGCCACGGAGATGACCAACGAGCAAATCAGTGACTATTACGCCAACAAAGTCCCAGTCCCTGTGGACGCGGACACCCTGTTGGCGCTTATGGAACACGGTGGTGGCCTCGACCGATCGTTCGGAAATCCACTCTATAGAGAGAAACTCAGCGGCATTGACCACGAAGTAATCCGCGGTTGGGTGGAGGAATTGTGCACCGCAGGGCGAATCACGAAAATCGAAGCAACCGGCATGGAGGAACTCGACGGCAAGTGGTTCAGCACCTACATGGGCGAAATCCACGGCACCCTCGGGTGCCTTGCCGCCAACGGCGGACGGGACGTGGAAGACCTCCTCACGCTGCACACCGCAGGGGTGACCTACCGCATGGCCTCCGCCTTCAGCGGAACAAAAGTCACGTCGTGGACGGACATGGAATTGGGCGACCCCCAGGAAGCCCTGCGCGTGAAGCTCATCGAGATGCTCGGCTCTGAAGGCCCACAGACCGCTGACCACCTGGAGGCGCGGTTGCCCTTCCCACGGTCGATGGTCGAGCGGACCATCCACCAACTTGAGACTCGAAACGTCATCAGCATCGGCTTCTTCACGCAAACCGAAGAGGCCGAGTTCATCCTCAAAGTCGACGAGCACCGCATCACGGGCGGCGAAGAAGAGGTCATCGAGTACCGCTCCATCCAGAACATGATCCTCGACAAGTCGTTCACCATGTACGATGACGTCGACCAAGCCTTTGACCAGCACCTGCTCTTCCAGAAGCAGCAGGAACTGCTCTACCGGATCAACGATTTCAGGTTCAGCGATTGGAAGGACCTGCAGTTGGACCGTGACATCGTCAACGGGCGGCTCCTGCACAACCGCCAAGGGTACACGACGCGAAGGAACCTTCCCATGCTGCTCGGACTCAAACCCGAGCCTTACATCGGTGCGATGGAGGCCGACCTGCTCGACCGCATCCTGCCCGGCGAGGAACCTCAGCGCTCCGAAATCGTGGCCATGTATCCGAAAGGCGACGAACACAAGCAACTCCAGCGTGACGTCAAGAATGGCCTCGCCAACCTCGAGCGCCAACTTTTGGTCGCGAAACAATTCGAAGAAGTTCCAGGACGTCGTCGACGTTTGTCCTTCTACCACCGCGTCCACGAGGTCTACGACGGGTTGTCCTTCGAGGACGCTTTGTGCGAGGTCATCCGTCGCATCGGGCCCATCAAGGCCAACACGCTTCGGTTCTACGTCAGCCGTGCCTACGAAGAATTGGTCATCGCCCTCAAGGCGCTGGAACAGGATGGACGCATCAGCCGCGTTACTACGCTGGTGCCAGAACCCGAGGATTTCTATTGCGCTCCTGAGGAAGTCGGGACCTTCCGTCGCGCTCGGCGAGAGGACCGGTCGATGCGCATCCTGACGCAATCCGACCCCTACGTCTCTCGTTTCATCTGGGAGGTCCGCGCCATGTTGGACCGCGGCTGGTACCTGCCCGTGTTCAAGGGCATCGACCCGGTTGGGAAGGTCCTGATGTTCAAGGTGAACGACTACCTCGAAGTCAAGGACATTCAGATTCCCGCAGCTTACCTCGAGGAATTCTGCGAAGCCTTCGACGTGCTGCTCAACAACCACGCCGAACAACTGGTGGACGTCGCGGTCCTCAGCGGCATCAACGGTCAACCGATCAACGAAGTGGAGCAGGTCTGGCGCGACGCGCTGGGGAGCATCGGGTTCAAGCTCGCCGGGGAGCGGATGATCCGAGGGGGCATCGTCGAAACCCAGCCACGGAACCTCGCCGATCGTGCCTTGTTCCACAAGCACCACCTGCACCAATCGGCACGGCTGGAGAACGAGTTCCTCGCCCTCAAGAGGATTCGAGAAGTCCGTGACGACTTCGCCCTCCGTGGACGTGCTGAGGTCTACCGCGTGGACCTGAAGAGCATGGCGAGTGCGAACCGACTGCACCAGGGCGTCAACCTCCGAGGCCACCAGTCCTGGGCCTCCTACGAGCACTTCCAGACCCTGTTGGCCATCCGGGGCATTGAACCCGATGAGGACCTTGCTGACGTGCTGGAGTTCTTCTCGACACATTCGGATCATGAGTTGTTCAAAGAACGCTATGCGCTGAGCCAATCGGAGTTCAGAAAATTGGTTCAACCCCTCATCAGGTCCGGTCACATCGTCCAAGATTTCCGAGGAGGATTCAGGACGGTCACCGTGGATGCCTCGCTTGAACGGTCTGTTTTGCGCAAGGAGTACCTGCGCTCCCTCGTGGCCGATTTCCCCGTCATGACGATCAAGCAACTCTTGTCCTTGGCAGGCAGCCACTTCAAGCCGGAGGAGGTCAAAGCCATCCTGACGGAGTTTGAGGAAGATGAGACCCTCATCAAGGGCTTCCTGATCGATGACCTGCACGAGGTCTGTTGGGGGCGAAAGGACCTCCTCGCCGAGGCCAAGGAACTCCAACCGATGCGCGACTTCGTGCTTCCGCCCTCGGACCCCATCGCGCCGTACTTTGCTGGCACGCTCAAGGAAAAGTTCGGCTTTGGCAGCGCCTATCTGGTGTTCAAGAACGGCGAACCAGCTGCCGCGTTCAAGGCCAACACCAGAAACCGCGTCATCGAAGTCACGGACTATGAAGGGAAGGAAGACGCGTGGCGCATCGTCAAGGAATTCGCGTGGGAGCACCAGATGCCGCTCACGTCCGAGGTCAGGATTGGCGGTCGACGGTTGAGCAGTTCCTGAAGGCCAAACCATCGCACCAACAGGTTTTGAAGACGCGGGGCCGTCTTCCCCCCATGCACGACGGACGCCCCCGTGCGCTCGCCCTCGTGGCCCTCTTGGTGCTCTCCACCACCCTCGCCACCTTGAGCCCGACCGCCGGCGCGGAATCATCCTTGGACATCGAAGTGCTGGACACCAAGGTCAATCCAGCGAACAACCACACCTATCACCTGCTTTCTGCCTCGTCATGGACGGAAGCAGCGCAGGCCGCCCGTGGCCTCGAAGGCTTCCTCGTCACGGTGGACGACGAAGCAGAAAACACGTGGCTGCACGAAACGTGGGGCAACGACGGAAACGTCACGCGCCATTTGTGGACCGGCCTCAACGATGCCGCGGAAGAAGGCGTCTTTCGCTGGCATGACGGCACGCCCTACATCCACCGTCAGTGGGGCGAAGATCAACCGAGCATGACCGATGAAGAGGACTACGTGCACATCACGGGTCCAAACATGGGCTCCATCCAGCCCGGCGATTGGAACGACTTGGAGAACGACCCGCAGTACTTCCCGGTCTACGGCGTGGTGGAGCTTGGCCCCGGCGCGGATTTCGCCTTGCGCTTCGACGGTGAGGACGACCACGTCATCACGGCCGATGACACGTCCCTGCGCGCACCCTCCTCGGAGGGTGAGTTGACCATCGAAGCGAGGGTCTATCCCACAGATCTCGACGGCATCCACACCGTGGTGATGTACGGCGACTATGGATACGGTCTCTACCTCAATGACGGACGCCTGGGGTATTCCTCAGAATACAGCCTGTCCAAAAACGCCCTGAGCGAGGCCAACACCACGCTGAGCGCGGACACGTGGTCCACCGTGGCCGTCGCCGTGAACGCATCCACGGGAGGCACCTTCTTCCTGAACGGCGAGGCCATCGGCTCGTTTGACGCCACACAAGCAGAGATTCCAGCGGGTGACTTCGGCTCCAACGACTGTTACGATGCAGGCCTCGCCTGCGAGAACCTGGTGATAGGACGCCACGGCGCAGGCGCAGACCGCTACCACTTCGAAGGCATGATCGACCACGTCAGCATCAGTTCTGACGACCACCGAATCACCACAGACGACGGTGGCATCGGCCTGGACAGCTCCGACGATCCGCTCTCCACCTGGACGTTTGGTGAAGGCGAGGGAGACCTCACCATGGACAACGCCGAGAGGAACGGCACGATTCATGGCGCGGCTTGGGTGATGCCAGATGGCTCGGTGGTGGCTCAGGCTTTGGAACTCGAAAACGGCGATGAACTCGCCATCGAGGACGTGAGCGCCGGCGACACGCTCCTCTTCTTTGCCGAACTCCCTGAATACACTCGGGACTTCAGCGTCCAAGCCTTCGCATGGTCAGCCGACAAAGGGAAGGAAGAAGGCGATGCGGAGTTTAGCCTCTACCACGACATCGACCGCGTTCCTTCAGCGTGGTCGCACATGGATGAAGTCGAAAATTGGGGCTGGGGCGGCGTGTTCGCCTCCTACAGTTGGCCTGATGCTGGCGTGCACTGGTTTGCACTGCAGGCAGACTCTGACCTTGACGAATTCAGCCTGTGGGTGGAGTGGGACGTCGCGGAAGCCCCGCCAACCTTGGAGGACATGATCGAACTCAAGCACGGCATTCCTGTCGCCAATCAAGACCTGCAAAGCCAGCGCGGGAATGAGTTCGGCGACACAATCCAGTATTACGTCAACGTCACCGAGCCGCTTGCCGATCTCGCGGTGGAAACGTACGGCGGTGACGGTAACGTCGAACTCGCCATCTCCTACGGGGGCCCACCGGACCCCTTCGGGCAATGGAGCGAGTGGGACGAGTGGGACATCATTGGAGCCCCCGGTTTCCTTGGTGAGGACGATGCGGACGTCGAAGCCTACGAAGATTGGTCGATGGGGCCCGGGAACGACGAGGAGGTTCACCTCTACAACGTTGAACCCGGCACCTACTACGTGACGGCGTACACCTGGGGACGAGCCTTCGATTTCAGCATCGTCGCCGACCTGACCCCAATGCCGACCAACGGCGAGGCCTCCGACGCCATTGCCCTGACCGCAGGCGTTCCGTACGGCCCCTTCTCCGGCTACGACGGTCTCAGCCAATACTTCTCCATCGACGTGCCGGAAGGCACAGAACGGCTGGAAGTTCGCCTGGACGACGGCGTCGGAGAAGCCGACCTCCATCTTGCCTACGCGTCCACGCCGACGGAGACGGTCTACGACCACCGGAGCACGTCGCCTGGCTCGAACGACATGGTCGCGTTCAACGACCCCACACCGGGAACGTGGATGATTCTCGTCCACACCGAGCGCGTGTTCAGCGGCACCACCATCCTCGCGGAGTTTGCCGACCGGTACGTCTGGGATTGGGACGGTGAGCCCATCCAGTTGTTCAATGGAGAGGCCATTGTGGGCATCGAGGCAGAAGAAGGCACGGTGTTGGAATTCTTTGGCATCCTCGAGGAACCCGCCTCACCGCTTGAGGTCACGACCTGGGGCGAAGATGGGGTCATCGAACTCGAAGGCGAAGCGGAGCCCTACGATTGGGACCTGATCTTCGAGGAAGGGCCTCGTGGACGGCAATGGGGCGAAGCCACGTGGATCGAAGGCGACGGCGCCAATTGGTTCTGGTACGTTGACATCGCCGCAAACGGGCGTTTTGACGTGACCGTTGAGGTGGTTGAAGACCTCAGTGCACTCGGCATCATGGCGACGTGGGTTGAGGCCGATTTGCCGCCCGTGGACGACGACGATGACGTTGACAGCGACGAACCCTTTGATCCTCAAGGGTGCGAAGACCGAACGATCGAGTGGTTCAGCGAACTTGATGCCAACCGGGACGGGTTTGTCAGCCTCGATGAGCACCGGCCGCACCCCGATACGGGCACACCCGGAGAGGACCTCGACCGCAACCAAGACGAACGCCTCCAAATGGCCGAACTGGAAGCCGATTTGTGCTCCTGTGCACAAGAATTCCTCTTCATTTGGGAACAAGCCGACGAAGCCGATGCCATCGCGCTCGAGGATTTGGAAACGGTGTCTTACCTGAACGAGATTGATTTGGAGGCCATGGACCGAGACGGCGACGGCGACATCGACGACCGTGAGGCTGAGCGTCACACCCTGGCCTGTTCAACGACCTACGACCCGATCGACCTCGACGGTGACGGTGTCCCCAACGACGACGACGCGTTCCCGGAAGACCCCGACGAGAGCGAAGACTCGGACGGCGACGGCGTGGGCGACAATGCAGACCTTGTCGCGGGTGTCAACGACAGCATGGTGACCTACGGAGCCGCGGCGGCCGTCCTCGGTCTGGTCATTGTCTTGCTGCTGACCATGTTGCGCCGAGGACCCGGTGGTGCACAGCCGGTTGACCCGTGGGCGGAACTCGGGGACGAGAAGCGCATGCCAGACCTCTTCGAACCCGCAACCATGGCTCAGGAACCGTCCATGGCGTTTGATTCAGCTCCATCTTCTGCGAGCAACAACCCCGTACAGCCTGCACCTGAAGTCCCAGGCATGACCGATCTGCCGCCGCCGTTGAACGATGCGTTGCCAAGCGAACCACTCGAGTGGCGATGAGCGCACACCAACCGTCACGTCATGACGACTTCGGTTTCAAGGCGAGTTGAATGGGTCGCATCAAGCGTAGAACGTGTGCGTGAAGCTCCGGGAGCAGTCTGAACATCACGAGCGCCAGTCCGTACATGGCCAACAAAGCGACCACGCGAGCGGCGTAGGTGTGCGCGAATTCGAACATGCGGAGACCAAAGACGTCGACTGAGCCATGGATGGCGTGCAGCCAAACGATGCCTGCGTTTCGGAAAATGTTGAGCACGTGAATCAGCGGCAGGGTGAGCAGGAGCGCGCGAACGCGGCGCTTCCATGGCATGTCCAGCACGGCGATGGCGCCGACAAAGACGATCATGGACTGCAGCGCGGTGCAGGCCAGGACGATGTTGACGCCCACAGAGGTGCCGTCAGCCCAGATGAGATCTGTTTGGATGGGGTACTCGCCGAAGGGCTGGCTCCAGAACCACACGTTGCCCTCCCACTCTTGCCAGAGCACCTGCCCCTCGGGTGTGCTGACGTAGGTTTCCCCAACGTAGACGTCACCCGCCCCCGTGAATCGGAGCATCAAGGCGGATTGCGAGGCGACGGCGACGATGGCCAGCCGACTGAGCCAGGGCACGTGATAGGTCGCAAGATAGGGCAAGCCTGCGAGCGCGACCGCCCCCTTCAGCCAGCGAAGGGCCGATGCATCACGTGCATCTTCCACCTTCCATTCCCACCACGCAAGGCCGATGGACGCCGGGAGGGCTGCACTTAGCATGACGGTCAGGACAGGGTCACGTTCCTGCCAGTAGCCGTCAGCCATCAGAAAAAAACCGACACCAACCAGCGGCCATGCGATGAGGCTGACGCGATGCAAGCTGCCCCGTTTCGACAACGAAACACCGAGGAGAACCATGCCAAAGGCAAGCAAGCCGATGGATTCCACCGAGGCGCCCGCCATGACCTGAACCCCGTTCGCGTCTGTCTTCAACCCTCCTCGTTGAAATCCATCGGAGCAGGGCAGTGGCCAACCTCAAGGGCCGGTGTGGAGAAGGTGTGGCATGGACGGGCCCATTGCGCACGCGCTGCGCCCGTTTCCCGGTGGTCGCGAGGATGCTCCAATCGCGTTTCTCGACCGCGATGGCGTGCTGAACATGAGCCTCGATGGGTACGTGAACCACCCGCACGAATTGGCGCTCCTTCCCGGAACTGAACGAGCGATGCGTGTGCTCAGGGACGAAGGCTTCCTTCTGTGCGTTGTCACCAATCAGTCCGCTGTCGGACGAGGGGTGTGGGACGACGAACGGTTGCACCAGATCCATGACCGGTTCGATGCGATGCTCGCCGCTGCAGGAGCGCAACCCGACCTCATCTTGGCCTGCCCTCACGTGCCTTGGGCCGGTTGCGGATGCCGCAAGCCGAGGACTGGCATGCTGAGCCTTGGTGCATCGCTGCTCCGCTCAGAGCACGGCTTTGGTGTGCTTCGGCAACGCATGAACAACGTCGAGGCCCCCCCGAACAATGACGATGTCATGGTCGGTGATCGCGGCAGCGACATCAGAGCCGGCTTGGCCTTCGGTGCACGTGCGTTCCACGCTGTGCGCGACCTTGGACTCGATTCGTTGCTGCCTCGTTTGTTGGATTGGGACGACCCCGGGGACAGGGTGAGATGAGTGGGTTGGCTTGGCCTGGACGACACCGACCACCTCGGCGGAGGGTGCACGACGTGGACGATGCACCAGCTGCTCTCGTCCTTGCCCCCGGAAGTCTCCGTCGCCGGTGATCCGTGCCTCGTTCGGTTGTACCCCATGGCCAAGGGCAGAACCCGTGGAAACGCGGCTCTGGCCGTTGAGCTCGACGTTCGTCTCAATCCCTCAGCGTGGAAGAACTGGCTCGAACAGTATTGGGAAGCGCATCTTGCCACCTTGGCGGGACAGTGGACGCCGTCCACGCATGCTTCGCGAACACAGGTCCCAAGCGATCCAGGTCTGGTGTGGTTTGAATCAAAGCCCTCTCCAGAATTCTATAGAAAAGCAGTTACCGGAGAAGTCGCCCTTGACGCCGTACCTGAAGCAACGTGGTCGGCAGGAGGCCTGGGCATCATCGGCGCGACGGCGGCTGTCGCCTGGCCCTTGGACGTGTCCACATGGGAAGGCATCGCATGGCGGCAAGGCCACGACACACCGCGCCGGTTGGACGAGGGGATCATGGTACGCCTCGATCGCGACCCACGTTTGGTGGCGTGCCGGGACCCAAGAAAGGGACGCAGTCTGCTGGCACCACGTGGCACGTCGCCGGTCTTGTTTGGCCTAAGAGGCACAGATCGAAGCGCCGTTGAGCAAGGCGTCAGGGATCTTGTCGAGGCGCAGGGGACAGAGGACGTGGCCGCGGTTTGCATCTTCCAAACCAACCAAGGAAGCGGCGACCACTTACCGCCTGCCCTCGAAGCAACCGTGGAAAAAATCCACATCTTGCGCGGAGGACATGTCGCCCTTGAGACCTCTGTGGGCACGTGGCTGGCCTTTGCACCGTCCGATGAACTACGTCACCTTGCCGCTCAACTGACCGCCGGTGACGTGGTGCGAGGCCTTGGTCTTGTCAGCCAAAGGGAAGGACGGGAGGGGCTCCACCTCGAGGCCTTGAATCACGTGTCCGGACCAATACGAAACAGATCGCGACCGCTGTGTCCAACCTGTGACGTCCGCATGAAATCCGCAGGCCGAGGCCAAGGGCTGCGTTGCCCGTCGTGCACCCATCGTGAGCCGGACCGCTGGGTCGGTACGCCGGTGACGCCGAGCGGATGGGTGCAACCACCGCTGGATCGGCGGCGGCATCTCGCCCCTGACCTCGGCGCGAGATGACCAAACGGTCGTGCGCTGGTTCCAATTCACCGGCATCTTCCTAACAGACCATGCACACCTCCGCACATGGCCGATGAAACCGGCGTTGACGTCGTGACCGTGCTTGCGGGACTTGTGTTCCTTGGATTGCTCGCCTTCGTGGTGTGGAAGGCCCGACAGAACCGAGCCGCTGCCTTGGCCAAGACCGGCCCGAAGGTGGCCGGAGAGGACCCGTTGGAAGGCGGGGCTCGACGACCAGAAGCCTTCGATGAACCGACGGAAGAAGACCTCGAAATGATGGGCGACTTGCTCAATGAGGACGAGGATTAGGCGAAGTCCAAGCCTTCGTCCACGATGCGTACGCGCTGCGGCTCATCCGGGCCCTCGAGCAGGCGAACACCGCTTGGCTCCACCGTCAACCGCCACGAGGCAAATCCTGCCTCGATGAGCTGGTCTTCGGATCGCACGCGGAACCCGTCCTCTGCGTCCATGTCGGTACCAAGTTTCGAGGTCGCCAGCAGGGTGATTTCACCAAGACCCGACGCAAGATTGCTCAGAGCGTCAAAGGAGGCCTTTGGAATTCGGCCGGTCGCGGGAGCCCAGTCGTCCATGACCACCAAACCCACACCAGGCAGCGACGTCGCGGCTTGCTGGAGCGATTTCGTCACCAAATCCATTCTACCGACCAAATTCATGGCGTGAAAACGGGTGGCCACCGTGGGTGGAAGCCCACCAAGGACTTGGGAAAAGCGGGTTGGGTCTGGCATCTCGGGCGCCGCCCAGAGCACCCGCTCCCCGTCCTCAAGCACATGCTTGGCCATCTGCAAGGCCAGGCTTGTGGCCCCTGCCCCTGCGGCGCCGGCAAGGTGAACCTTGGTTGCCTGGAACGCGGGGCGCCATGCTGCCATGTGCCGCGTTGGTTGACGAAGGAGAAAGACGCTTCCGGTGTCGCAACGCTCATGATGTGGCAGCGGGAGACCGGAACATGGCCGAGGAAACGAAGAAGGCAGAACGCATCCCCCGTCGCCCTGCTCCGGAATTCACAGAGGTCGGCTCCTTTAGCGAGGCCATCAAGACGCACGGCCTCATCGGTACCGCGGTCAACGACAAGAACCAGTACGGCCCCGTGGGCATGATGGTGTTGCTCTTCATCGTGGCCGCCATCACCTCCCTCGGACTTCTGCTGATTCGCTCGTCCTGAAGCGCAAGGGCTATCCTCCTCTCGACCCAAGTTGGGTCATGGAACAGGGCCATCCACCCGCGACGATGGCTTTTACCGATCGGCGATGGACGATCATGGCCGCCCTCTTGGGGTCCAACACGGCCGTGATGCTGGTGCATGGGCTTCAGCAGGAGATGAACCCAAGCGTCACACGGGAGTTTGCCTTGACCCTGATCGCGGTGACGTTGCCGTTCCAGGCGGTGTACTTCATGATCCACACCTACGCGGATTCCTTCGCTCAAAACCTCGCTCCGGCGGAACGGCGGACGCTGGAGCGCCTGTCCACCGTGTGCCAAATCATCGCCTACGCCTCCCTGCTTGGCTTGGCCATCCTGTGGAGCAACGTCTCTCCATTCGTGGGCGGTGGATTCCTTGTCGCCTCCTTTTGCGCCCTCTTGATGGTCCGTATGGCCATGCGAGAGGCGCGTTCCTCCTCGGAGGCCGCACGTTCCTCCTGAACATCGGCCTGCGAAGGTTGATGGGGCGGCCACAACGCCGAACGTCATGGCCTTCTGTCCGTTGGATTACCGCTACGGCTGCCAAGACTTCAAGCAAATTTGGTCGGAAGACGGCCGCCATGAGCGCCAACTCGAAGTCGAGCGTGCGTTGGTTTGGGCTCACCAGCAGATGGGCCGTGTCTCGGCTGAGGACTATGCCGTGATCGAGAAGATCGCGGTACCGAACGTGGTCACCAAGCAAAGGGTCAGCGAAATCGAGGCAGAAACGCGGCACGACATCATGGCCTTGACCAAGGCCATGGCCGAAGCCGCGGGCGACGCAGGCTGGTGCGTGCACTTGGGTGCGACCTCCAACGACATCGTTGACACCGCCGTCGGGCTGCAGCTCCGCGACAGCATCGTCCTTCTGCGAAAGGCGCTGTGCGACCTCATCGCGGTGTGCGCGGACGTCGCCGAACGCGAACGCGACACCGTGATGCTCGGCCGAACGCACGGTCAAGCCGCCGTCCCCATCACCTTCGGACTGAAAGCCGCCGTCTGGCTGGACGAACTCCGCCGTCACCTCGTCCGTCTCGACGAAGCCAGCCCACGCATCGCGGTCGGGAAATTCCTCGGTGCCGTGGGCACGGGCGCTGCACAGGGCGAAGGTGCCCGTGAACTCCAGCGGCTCATCCTCGAGCACCTCGGCTTGGGCGTCCCGCTCGCCACCACCCAAGTCGTCGGGCGCGACCGGTACATCGAGTACGTCCACTGGATGGGCAACACGGCGACGACCTGCCAGAAGGTCTTGACCGAGGTTCGAAACCTCCAGCGTTCGGAAATCGCTGAAGCGGGTGAGGGCTTTGACGTCAAGAAGCAGGTGGGTTCCTCGACGATGGCCCACAAGAAGAACCCCATCACGAGTGAGAATGCAAGCGGGCTCGCCCGCATCGTACGGTCGTTCATCGCGCCAAGCCACGAGAACGCCATCCTTTGGCACGAGCGTGACCTGGCCAATTCCAGCGCGGAGCGCTTCACGCTCTCGCACGCCTCGGCTTTGTGCGAGGACGTGCTGGCCAAGACGGCCAAGGTCCTGCGCGGCATGTGGGTGGATGCCGCACGTTGCCTGAAGAACATCGAGGATCAGCGCGGTTTGGTCATGGCCGAGAAGGTGATGATCGAATTGACCGCGCACGGCATCGGCCGTGACGAAGCCCACGAGATCCTGCGTACCGCCTCCTTCACCGCGGTGGAAACCGGCGAACACCTGATGGACATCTGCATGCGAACCCCTGAGATCACCGCCGTGTTCAGCGTCGAGGACCTCGAGGCGATGTTCAATCCCGCCAACCACATCGGCGTCTCAGGCGAACTGGTCGACGAAGCCGTCGCGCTGGCGCGCCAAGCCATCGCTTGATTAGGCCATCTCGAGGTGCCCTCGACGGCCTTCCCACACGGGGGTCCAGGTCACGTCCAATCCCTCGGGGAACATCGGTGCTCGGACCACCAGGGTCTCGTACTCACCGCCTTCGCCGTCAACGTTGAAGCGATGCACCTTGGACAAGGCTTCCAATTCGTCGAGGGCGTCATGGTCCAGGACCCGCCCCAACCATGACGCGTCGAGGCCCTCGGCTGAAACCGACGTGACCATGACCTCAAATCCGTGCGCAGCCAAACCACGGAGGTGGTCCTCCGGTCGCTGATGCCAAAGCGGCGTCCAGGTGCGCAACCCCAAGGCTTCACCGAGGCGTTCCAGTCTGTTGCGCTGGTAGTCTGAACGGAGGGCTCCACTCACAAATCCGTCCAACCGGTAAGAGGTGAGCATGGCTTCGAGGGCCTCGAAATCTGGACCTTCCGTGCCGTCGATCACGCGGTGGTCCCACGGCACGCCGGCGGCCGCTGCCTGCCGTTGGATCAGCCGCGTGTTCGGAACCTGGAACATCGGGGAGTCCCCATCCACC
>CEUV01043313.1_pt1 | contig 62259 bp, 57 predicted proteins | sample 356401 | NCBI WGS metagenome assembly CEUV01 (sample SAMEA2622710, study PRJEB7988) | marine metagenome | isolation source: saline water (ENVO:00002010), including
TGACGTCAACGAGGGTGCGGCCCATGTCGATGCCGCGGTCTGGACCTTCCTTGTGCAGGACGAGTTGGTCGACGGAGAGGCCCGTGACTTCAGCGACGCGAGCCAACACCTCTTCTGGGGTTGAGCCGCTGCCGTACACGCCGTCCCAAAGGCCTGGGAAGCTGGCGTCGGAGCTGTGGCGGCGGAGCAGGAGGAGTTTTTCCTCGTAACGAACGTAAGCGATGAAATCAGTCTGCACGTTGAGCACCTCAGGGGAGGGGGATGTTGAACACGTCATGGATCAGCCACGGGAAGGTGTGGTCCATCAGGAGCAGGATGAGGAAGCCGATGGCACCGAGCACCATCAGGCCAATGCCGCAAACGATGGACGTGCGGCGGAATTCCTCGGGGCTTGGCTTGCGGGCCATGCGGATGATGCGGGCCCACGAACCCTTGGTGATGTTCCGACGAACCCACGCCTCAACGGCGTCTTGACGGTCCTGAACACGCTGCTCAAACGAAGGATTGGCGTCCGTGGACATGGTGCAACCTCAGCCTGCCGAGCGACCTGCCCCCTCATTAAGAACGCATCGGCCGGAAATTGGCTGCCATCGGGAGGCTTCTTGAGGGGCAGCAGGCCAGCGGTGTCGTGGCCAGCGGTCGTGACCCCTACGAGGTTCTCGGCGTCGGCCGAGACGCCGGAGACGCCGAAATCCGTCGCGCCTATCGGCGGCTGGCCCGACAATTCCACCCCGACCGGAACAAGGGGGACGCCGCCGCAGAAGCGCGTTTCAAAGAGGTCCAGGCGGCCTACGACGCCATCGGCACCGCGGAAGCACGCGAAGCCCAGCGCCGTCAGGCCTTCTCGGGATTCGGTGGCCACGGTTTCGGCGGCATGCCAGGCGGCATGGGACAGTTCGAGGACCTCATCGGGCAAATGTTCGGCCAGCGGGCCGGCCCGGGACGCGTCCCTCCACGCCAGCAACGTGCACGGCCGGCGCCAAAGGGCGGGGACGTCACCGTTCATCTCGACCTGACCCTCGCCCAGGCCACCGAAGGCGGCACCTTCCCGTTCACCGTCCGGCGCCTGCGCCTGACGCCAAGCGGAGGCGTGGAAACCAAAGCCGCCTCCCTACGGATGACGCTTGAGCCCGGCACCGCCCACGGCACCGCAAAGCGCCTCCGAGGGCAAGGCCATGAACACCCTGAGGGCGCCACCGGCGACGCCATGGTGACGCTGAGGATCGACCCCGGCGAAGACCGTCGGTGGGAAGACGGGCGACTGGTGCAATCCGTCCCCGTCCCATACAGCACCCTTGTGTTGGGCGGGAAGGTCGAGGTGACCTTGCCCGACGGCCGAGCCGGCCGACTGACCGTTCCTGAGGGTTCACTGGTTGGGGACCGAAGACGGATGCCAGCACAAGGGTACGCCGGTGGCGACCTCGACCTTGAATTCGAATTGGCCGAAACCGGGCCGCTCGATAAGGCGCAAACCGAGGCGTTGTCGCGTCTCAACGACCTCGGTTTGTGAGGCCACCTTCTTGGCAGAGGCAGGTGTGGGAGCAGCATGGACCGACGACGACGTGGCTCAAGCCATCGGCGCCAGCGTCAGCGCGGTCCAAAAGCACCAGACGATGACCGGCTCTGGCGCCGCCTCCACGACGCCCTCGGGCAGCACGCCGAGGGCCCACATGCTCCTGATGACCTTTGGACGGCGGTGTGTGCCAGAGAAGGCCACCCCACCGAGGGGCCTGATGCGCGGCGTGCCCGCTCCGCCTTCGACGCGGCCCTGAGCGAGGCCACCAAGCGGGGACAGCGGTTGACGCGCACCGATACCGGTGTGCGCTTGCGCTCGAAGGAAACCATCGAGGCCGCGTCAAGGGCCCGGCAGCGTTGGCAAGCGCACCTCGACGGCACGGAAGGCCCGGACGAGGTGCTCGGCGAGGTGCTCCGTTGCTGGTTGCTCGAGGCTCCACTGGAGTCCTGGCCAGAGACGTGGACCTTGATCGAAGGAGAACGCGTGCTCACGTGGGACGGCTTTGACCTCAGCAAGGCGCTCGTCGCGTGGGCCCGCCGCATCAGCGGGCTCCGTTTCCGCGAGGATGCTCCGCACGTGGCGCACCTGCTGCATGCCGCCGGCACCATGGATGCGCTGGCCCTGATTGAGGCACGGCTCAGGCAGCGTGCCCGCGAGCGCGACAATCCCTTCCCGGAGGCGTGGCAACCGCACCTGGTGGAGGTCACGAATGCGCTCGAAGAGGTCGACGGAGACGCGGATGTGGCGGCCGGACGCACCGACCTGCGCCACCTTCCCTTCGTGACGATTGACCCGCATGACGCGAAGGATTTCGACGACGCCGTCTGCCTCTCGGACGACAAGCAAACGTTGTGGGTGGCCATCGCCGACGTGGCGTCGTACGTGCGCCAAGACACGCCACTGGACCGAGCGGCGCGCTCCAGGGCCACGTCCGTGTACCTCCCGCACGCCGTGCTGCCCATGCTTCCGCCACGCCTGGCGGACGACCTGTGCAGCCTTCGGGCGAACGTTGACCGTCGCGCCATGGTGCTCGAACTTCGCCTCGACAGCAACCGCGTTGCTGCGTGTGTCCCGCATGAAGCCGTCATCCGCGTCAGGGCCAACCGCTCCTACGACGAGGTGCTGGAGCGCGGCGAGGTGGACGATCTCCTTGCACTCGCCGCGGGCATGCGTGAGGGTGATCTGCGGCTGGAGTTGCATCAGGCAGAACTGCGCCCCCGCCTGAAGGGGAACGCTGACATCGACGTGGAGATCAAGCGTCCAAACGACGCGACGGCGATGATTGAGACCTTCATGGTGGCCGCAAATGCAGCGGTTGGGGAGCTGCTCGGCTCAGCCGGCGCGCCCTTGCCGTGGCGGTGCCACCTGCCGCCGGACCGCGTCGAGGTCGAGGCGCTCAACGCCCGGCTAAAGGCCCTGGACGTCAACATCGAACTTCCCATGCCGTCGCACAGGACCTCGGGCCAGACCTCAACGGAGGAGCTGTCCGACCTGTTGTCGGGTTGGGCGGGCGGCATCACCATCGAATCCAACACCGAGCCTGTTGAGGAAACGCATCGGTCTGAGGTGATCGATCCAGAGGCCCGTCGAGCCATGCTCGACGCCCTGCGCCAGGCCCAACATGCGGCGAGTGAGTTGACCGGGGCAACGCGACGCGTGGTGGACCAGAGCCTCTTCCAGCTGATGCAACGGGCGAGCTACACCGCCACCAACACCGGTCATTTCGGACTTGACCTCGACGCCTATGCGCACTTCACCAGTCCGATTCGGCGCTACCCTGACCTCGTGGCCCATCGGCAGTTGAAGGCCCTGATGCGGAACGAGCCATGGCCCCACGCCGCCGAGGACATGGAAGCATTGGCGGGCCATTGCGGGGACCGGGCATGGGCCGCGAAGCGACTCGAATGGGAGGCCGTGGACCAAGCCTTCGCGCTCCACCTCACCACCACCGAAACCACCGCGTGGCCCGCAAGGGTGGTCTCCCTGCGCACGCCCTTTGTGCACCTTGACCTCAACGACGACGGCGCCCTGCACGGACGTCTGCATCTGAGCGCCTTGAGCAAGAAGAGCCGCCTCCACATTGATGACCACGGCCTTGTGGTGGAAAGCGAGGACCATCCGGAACCACTGCTGCGCCTTGGCGAGCGATACCCATGCCGGCTTCGGGGGCTCGATCTCTGGACGGGGAAACTCGACCTCGCACCGGTCTGAGTTGTATTGTAGTCAATCAGCACGCTTTATATTGACTACATTCCACGCAACCTCATGGCGCGAGTGACCGCAGAGGTTTGCACCTGTGGGTGCAAAATGAAGCGACTCTACACGCGCGCTGAAGGCGGCAAAGGGTGGGACCCCATCGGTTGGATGTGCTCCTGCGGGTGCGGGTGCGTCTCCCTCGATGCGGGTCCTGGTCGAATGAACGCATGCTGCAGCGCTGCGGAGGCATGAACATGACCTCCATGCACCGCCTTGACATCAACGGCATGTCCTGTGGTGCTTGCGTGGCCAGCGTGGAACGCTTGGCCATGGGCATCGAAGGCGTCGAGTCCGTCAGCGTGAACTTGGCCCTTGAGCGCGCGGTGGTCACGCTGCAGCACGCCACCTCCCTCGACGAGGTCATCGAGGCCATCGATCGTGGCGGGTTCGGTGCATCCCGTCCCATGGACCCCCTTGAGCGACGGCGGCAAGGCCAGGCCGACCTCCGCCGCAGAGGACAAGGCGTGGCCTGGGCGCTTGTGGCCGCGGCGTCCTGCATGCTGCTGACCATGTGGCTCCCAGATCTCGGTCACCTCGGCCCGAGCGGGCTGGTGAGCATGGACGGCCATGGTGCCCTTGCACCAGAGGGTGTGCGCGTGAACCACCTCGTTGCCTTGGTGCTCGGAGGCATCGTCTGGTCGTGGGCCGGTGCTCGCTTCCACCGTGGCGCCTACAGTGCCTTGCGTCGGGGTTCAGCCAACATGGACGTCCTCGTCTCGCTCGGCTCCAGCACGGCCTACCTGTGGAGCACGGCGGTCATTCTCGCGGCCTTTGCCGGCCACAACCTTGGTGACGGCATGGTCTTCATTGACGGTGCCGCCTTCATTGTGGCCTTCCTCTTGCTCGGGGACTGGCTGGAGGCACGTGCCCGTTTCCAGGCCACCGACGCCCTACACGGGCTGATGCGCTTGCGTCCAGAAGAGGCGTGGAAGGTGGACGGGGAAACGGACGATGCGCCATCGACGGCGGTGCCGGTCGAAGCCCTCGCGCCCGGTGACGTCATTCGGGTCCGGCCGGGCGAGGTGGTGCCTGTTGACGGGGTGCTGGTCTCAGATCGCGTCCTGATGGACACCTCATCGCTCACGGGTGAGGCCTATCCGATCAACGTCAAGCACGGCGAAGACGTTCACGGCGGGTCCAGCCCGGTGGACGCCACCGTCATGATGCGCGTGACGGAAGCCGCTGGAGCAACCCTCCTCGACCGCGTCATTGCCTTGGTCGAAGCCGCGCAGGGTGGAAAGGCTCCAATTCAGCGCTTGGTCGACCGGATTTCTCGCGTTTTTGTTCCCGTGGTCATCGTCATGGCCGTGGCGGCGGCCATCGGGTGGTACCTCTCCGGAGCACCCGTGGAGCAGAGCATGCTCGTGCTTGTCTCCACCCTCGTCATCGCCTGCCCGTGCGCGCTAGGATTGGCGACCCCGACCGCCCTGGTGGTCGGCACGGGCATCGGTGCGCGTCACGGGATGCTGGTCAAGGGCATCGAAGCCCTCGAGCAAAGCACCACCATCGATACCGTGGTGCTCGACAAAACGGGCACGATCACCGAAGGGAAGCCCCGCATTGCTCACATCGAATTGCTCCACGGCGACATTCCGCAGATGCTGGGCTTTGCTGCAGCGCTTGAGCAGGACAGCCTGCACCCCATCGCGGAGGCCGTGCGGTGGTCATGGTCCAACTTTGACCGACCTCTCCCTAAAGTCCAACGCATCACGGTTCGCCCAGGTCAGGGGCTCCACGGAGAGACGGACGAGGGGACCGTGGCGATCGGCAACCTCGACCTCATGGACGACATGGGTTGCACGCTTGAGGATGAACACCGTGCACTGGTTTTGACTCGTGCCGCTTCTGGAGCAGGCATGGTGTTGGTCGGGCACGCGGACCGAGCGATCGGTTGGTTGGAACTCCGCGATCAACTCCGTCCTTCCTCGAAAGACGCCATTGCTGGCATGCAGGGCGCCGGATTGCAGGTCATCATGCTGACCGGGGACCAGAAGGCCACGGCAGAACACCTCGCCGAGGAAGTGGGCATCACCACGGTCATGGCCGACGTCATGCCAGATGAAAAAGGAGCCACAGTCCAGCGTTTGAGGGACGAAGGACGGCAAGTAGCCATGGTTGGGGACGGCATCAACGACGCCGCCGCCCTTGCATCGGCCGACCTTGGCATCGCGATGGGCGGAGGGGCAGGCATCGCTGTGGATGCCGCACAAGTGGTGCTGCTGCGCAACGACCTGATGGACGTTCGTGGTGCACTCGACCTAGGCCGTCACACCATGGGGAAAATCCGCACCAACCTCGGGTGGGCGTTCGGATACAACGTGGTGGGCATTCCGTTGGCTATGGGCCTCCTCTACCCGTGGACTGGATGGCTGCTTCCCCCGGCCTTTGCGGCGGCGGCGATGAGCCTCTCAAGTCTCAGCGTGGTGGCGAACAGCCTGACGTTGCGGTGGTGGTCGCCGCGCCGTTGGGAGAATTGAAAACCCCGGGCCTTGGTCGGTCTACCATGTCCATGCTTGACCTCAATATCACCGGCATGACCTGCGGATGCTGCTCTGGCCGTGTGAAGCGTGCGCTCGAAGCCCTGCCAGAAGTCCAAGCCGCGCACGTGGACCACGACCGTGGCCGAGCCACGGTTGCTCTTGAATCGAACGCAAACCCGCGGATCCTCATCGAGGCCGTCGAGGCCGTGGGCTTCGGTTGTTCGCCCTGAGGTTCAGCCCATCACCCGCTTAAGGCGGGCTTCCAAGCGTGGCAGGCCTGCACCGGCCCACTGCTTCAGGACCTCGCCGTCGCGCATGAGGACGTTCATGGGGAGCATATCCACCTCTGCGACCCAAGGATGGGCCATCTTGAAGCGGGCAAGACCGGGTCGGTCCAGCATGATTTTGACGACATCGACCTCAGGATGAGTGTGTTCCCAATCTGACAGTTCATCTGCCCATTCTGTGCACGCTTGACAGGTGGTTTTCCCGAGGATGAGAAAGGCCGGGCCAGAACCCAGCGCATCCGACCATGTCTTGGCGTCGAGTTCCTTGATCTCGACCACGAACGGTCACCTCAAGCAGCGTAGTCGTCGCCCTTCTTCCAGTTCGCGCCACACAGGCCGCCGGCCATGGTGGCCTGGGCCGTACGTAGAACCTCCGCAGGGCTGCGGCCAGCGTCCATGTTGTTGATGCTGTACATCTGCACAAGGCCGTCGCTGTCGACGAGGACGCAGCCGCGGTAGCTGCAACCAAGGCCGTCGTTCATCATGCCAAAGGCGCGGCTGAGGGCGTGGGTGGTGTCGGCGAGCACGGGGTGCGTAACGCCTTCTGGGAAGGTCTCGGCATCCTTGAACCAAGCCTTGTGGCTGTGGTAGGAATCGAGTGAGCAACCCATGACCGTGATGCCGTCGTCGGCGAAATCATCCTGAAGCGCTTCGAAGCCCACGATTTCTGTGGGGCAAATGAAGGTGAAGTCAAACGGGTACCAGTAAATCAGGTACCAGCCGTCTTGGTCGCTGCTGCTGATGGTCTTCTTTTCGCCGTTGACGTAGGCCGTGGCGGTCCATTCGGGGGCGGGCTTGCCGATCATGTTGTCCATGGGGGGTGGAAGGGCACGGGGCTCTTGAATCCTTGTTGCCATTGGGGTCGCATTGATTGGCGAGGCGTAAGCCGTCTTTCTCAACGTGAACAACGCCGGGCGGAATCATGGTGCAGGGGGCAGGATTCGAACCTGCGAACCGTTGAGGAATGGGACCTAAACCCACCGCCGTTGACCAAGCTGGGCGACCCCTGCGTGGTAGGCTGCGCGTGCGCCTCCCTCATCAAGATGAGCCCCCGCCACCGCCGGAGCCGGACATGGCCGAGCGGGCGGACGATTGGAGCAGGTAGAGGAGGACCAACGAGACCCCTTGGAAGGGCAGCATGAACACCAAGACCCACATGTAGCGAAGCGCCAAACCCGTCTCGAGCACGGTCTCGTTGATGTCGTCAGGATGGTGGTACACGGTCACGTCTGAACCGGCAGGGTAACGGTCAAGCATCTTCGATGCAAGACGCGAGGAAGCGTAGCAGTCCTCCATCTTGGAAAGCTCTTCACCGGACAAGAGGTTCCCGTAGCCGTAACTGTAGCGCACCTTGACGCAATAACTTGTGCTGCACCCTTCCTCGTCACAACTCACCTCTTCACTCACCCAGCTGCGGTCCATCGTTCCGGGCGTCTCCTCCCAGTTCCGGGTGCTGTGCTGTTCGGCCAGGTCACCCGTGATGACCACGGTGGCCACCGCGGTACCTCCAATCCAAAACACGGAGAAAAACAGGAGAAAGAACATGCCGGTGATCGTCGCTCCGAGCTCATCTTCCTCCTGATCAAACGCTTCCTCAGGCACATCGACGGAAGGTGCCCGTTCAGCATCCGCCTCCGTGTTCTCTGCCACGGGCGCGGCGGGAAGGATGCCCAAGGACACCGGCTCTGGTGCTGCCTCTTTGGGCTGAACGGAGACGGGCTCCGGAGGCGTCACCTGCTCGGGCGAATCGACGGACTCCCAGAAGGGCGTGGAGGCATCCGAGGGTGTCACGCTCCCACTTCCATGGCTCGACCTTTGAATGGTCCGCCGAATGTCCTTCTGTTCACCGCATAGAAGGCCTGATACACGAGCCTTCGCTCCCTCGGACATGGCTGAGAACTTCACGTCTCCGCTGATTGAACTCCGCGGCGTTCGTCGTGTCTACGCCTCCGCAGGTGAAACCGTCGCAGCCCTCGACGGTATCGACTTGGACCTCAAACAAGGCGAAGTGGTGGTGATGCTGCTTGGCCCCTCAGGGTCTGGGAAAACCACCCTCCTGAACGTGCTCTCAGCCATGGACAGTCCGACGGAAGGGACCTATCGTTTCCTTGGCGAGGACGTGCCCACGGCTCCAGATGCGCTGGAAACAACGCGCTTTGGCCTCTCCATGCCTCACCCTCTGCTTCAGCCGCTGGTCTGGCCGGTCGAAGTCGCGGTTCGTCTGGTGCAGGCCACGGTCCGAGCCCCGAGTCGCACGATGGCCTCACGCCGCCGTGCGAAGGCGCTTGAGGCGCAGGCTTCCTTCCGACGGCGCAACATCGGGTACGTCTTCCAACAGTACAACCTGCTTGGCGACCTCACGGTGCTCGAGAACGTGATGCTCGCCCAAGAAATCGCTGGAGCGCGCGACCGCGCTCACGCGATGGACATGATCAGCAGGGTTGGCCTCGAAGGCCTGCACGACCGTTTTCCCTCCGAATTGTCCGGCGGACAGCAGCAGCGCGTGGCCATCGCCCGGAGTCTGGCCAAGAAGGCACAGTTGCTGCTGGGTGACGAGCCGACTGGAAACCTCGACAGCGAGACGACACAGCAGGTCATGGACGTCTTGCTGGGCATCTGCCGAAAGGAGCAGGTTACCGCGGTCATCGTGACCCACGACGAGAGCCTCACCCAGCACGCCACGCGCGTGCTTCGCCTCGACTCTGGGCGCCTGCAAAGCGACGAGCGAGGTGCCGCTGGGACCATCGTCGGCAAAGGCAAGGCGGCGGTGAAGGACGCCCTCGACACCGCTGAGGAGGTGGTCGACACCGTGCGCCGACCGGTTGAAGCCGCCATCCACGGCGGACTGGCGACCGCAAAGGCCCTGACCGGGGTCGCCAAGGACATTGCCGAGGCTGCTCGACCAAAGCGAAAGGAGTGACCGCCCATGCGTCTGCAGCTTCGTCGCCTTGCCCGTCATTGGGCACGAAACCGTGTGGTGACGGGCGTTTTCCTGCTGCTGCTCATCCTGGCGAGTTCGGTCTCCGTGATGTTCGCCGAGCACATTCGAAACGCGGACGAGGTCTACGCCGAGTACTACGACGTGACCAACCTTGGGGACCTGTTCGCAACAGGGCCAGATGGATTCACCTACGAGGCAGCGGCGCTGGAACGCGCGTGCGCTTCGACACCCGACACGGCTGGGCTCGCGATCGCGGCCTGTGAATCACGCATGGTGATTCGCGGTGAATACGCCCACTCTGAGGCGCAACGCACCTTCCTGGCCGAAGCCAAAGGATGCAGTTCCTTGGCGGCTTGCGACGATGACGTCCTCACCACAGCCACACTTGTTGTGCACGGCATGGAGGTGACCGATGACGGCCTCGGCCGCATCAACCGTCCCTACGTCGCGGAAGGGTGGGGCCGCCACGCCGAGGGTCCGAACGAGGTGGTGCTGGATCACGTCGTCAAGGAAGAAACTGGCGTGGACCTCGGAGACAGCGTGACCTTGGTGCTCAACGGCACCTCGGTCGAGTTTGACGTCGTCGGCTTTGCCAGCCAACCTGATCATGCGTATTACGTCCCTTCAGCCGACGTGCTGGTTCCCGTTCCTGGCAGCCTCGTCGCTGCCTATGTGAACCGAACCGCGCTGTTGGAACATCTGGGTGAGGGCCCCGAGGTCCGCAACCGGCTGTTGGTGGACGTGGAAGGGACACCGGCCTACGACTTCCCCGAAACGCCGGAACGCGAAGGCGAGGCCTTAGCGGATCTGGCCGAGGCCTTGGCCGCCTCCCTCGAATCGGAAGGGTTGACCACGATGCGGGTCGGCGACCGAACGACGCTCTTCGGGGTGGAATTCCTCCGGATTGACCTCGAAGGCAATCGAACGATGCAACCGGTCATGCTGGGCATGTTGGTCAGCGTGTCCGCCCTCGTGCTGGCGGTTTCGCTGGAACGCCTGGTGCGCCGTCAACGCCGCGAAATCGCCGTGCTTCGCTCCCTTGGAACCCCAAGCCGCACCTTGCTCGTGGCCTATTTGCTTCCACCTGTGGTCATGGGATTGCTGGCCAGCCTTGCAGGCGTGGCGCTCGGCACGCAACTGACGGAAGCCTTCACGCCGTACTACTTCTCCATCGTCGGCAGCGTGCCGGTCATCGACGTCATCCACGATCCTGCCGTCTGGGCGACCACGGTGGTGAGCGTGATGGCCATCGTGGTCATCTTCACGCTCTGGCCGGCGTGGTCTGCGGTCCGCATGTCGCCGTTGGAGGTCGATCGACGCGACGCGGGAGAGCGGCCCGGTGTGTTGGTGCACTGGCTGAGTTCCTCCTTGCCCTCCTCGCTTGCCCTTGGTGCGCGGGCGATGTTCCGTCATCCGCTCCGCTTGACCGTGACCGTCATCGGGCTTGGCTTGGCCATGATCCTCTCAAGCGGATTCGCGTTGCTCGTCACGTCGATGGAAGGCGCCTTCATTGAAGCCCAAGACGCTGACACCTGGCAGTACGCCATTGCCTACAACCCGTTCGACGCCGAGCCGGTCGAGACATGGCTCGACAGCGAGGGTGCTGGATGGGACACCGAACGCGCCCTCACCGTTCCCGAGGTCAACGCCACGGGCGACACGCGCGCGATGACGCTGCATGCTCGGACGGCGTTCGGCACCGACGAGGCCGATGCGATGCACCTCACGCGCCTCGTCGAAGGACGCTTGCCGGTCGCCGGTGCTGAGGTCCCCGAAGCGCTGGTGGACGTCGGTGCGGCCACGCTGCTCGAGTGGTCCGTGGGCGACCGGGTCGACGTGCTGGTGGGCGTGACGACCCTCGAGGTGGAGATCGTCGGCATCGCCGACGAATTCGAGCGCAGCCTGTGGACGCATCACGAGGACGTGGCCGAACCCATCGGCATGGACGGCCTCTACAACATGGTGATGCTGCGCTCGGACGACGCAGGCCTCGCCGCACCGTCTGGCATCGCCGGCGCTGCGGTGCTGGACCAGCAGGCCATTCGCGACGGCTTTGAGGAGGGGTGGGAACAGCAGTCTCAGATCCTCAGCGTCTTCATCGGCGTTGGGCTGCTCATCGCCGGCGTCATTCTGCTCAACACCCTCATCATCAACCTGACCGAACACGACGCGGAATACGCCACCTTGCGCATTCTTGGTGCTTCCACGCCCCGAATGGGCGCCATCCTCACCGCGGAGCACGTCATCATCGGCGCTCTGGCCGCTTTGTCGGGCAGCCTCTTCTCCGTGTGGGCGGCAAACGCCATGATGGTCTCCTTTTCCACGTGGTCGTTTTTCTTCGCACTCGACCTTGACCTGTCCGTCGTCGTCAACTATGCCCTCATCCTGTTCTTCGCCGCCCAGGCGATGACGCTGGTCGGATTGAGGCGGCTCCGCCACATGGATTTGGTCGAGCGTTCGAAGAGCTTCGGACAGTGAAGCCTCCCGCGCTCCAAAGACAGGGCTTGATATGCCGACCCGAGGAGAACGTAACGTGGATGAAGCGGGGCTGCATCGTCTGCCGGCCCACATCGTGGGTCAGGCCAACCGCCTCCACCTCGTGATGCTGGTGCTGACCTTGCTCATGGTGCCGGGCGCCCTACGGGCGTTGGAACCCATTGACATGGAAGCCTACGACATGGAATCACCCGAGTTGAACGCCCAGACCACCATCGACGAGACCTTCGCCTCCTCCGAAGTCATCGTCGCCTTCCTCGTCACGGTACGGGATCCGGTTCACATCGACCTCGAAGAGAACGTGCCACGAGCGAGCACATCGGACGGGCAACCTGACAGCACCACTTTCCCGCAGGTCACGGAGATCATCGAGAGCGGGGAGCCATGGGGCGGCATTGACGCTCCCGCTGGCGGCATCCTCAACCTCACGCTCCTGCGCGAAATCGACGCCAAGGCGGACCTCATCCGGAACCATCCGATCAACACCACGCTGAAGCCGTTGGTCAACGACGTCACCGGCGCGCAAACCGATGGCGTGATGACGCTGCCCGACATCTTCCGCGCCTTCATGGCCAACGAATCCATCCTCACCCGCCCTTCGAAGGACGCCTTCGGAAACGACGTGCCCCCCGCCACCGATTGGAGCGATTGCGGCGAGTTGGAATGCTTGGTGTTCGACGACGTCAACCTCACCCAAGATCACATTGACCTTGCAAGCCAACGTTTGGTCGAAGCCAGCGACAACACCTTCCTGCGCTGGTTGTCCTTGGACCGCGGCTTCCGGGCCGACATGAACGCGGTCAGCAGCGGGCCCATTGGCGGGACGCTCCTCGGTGACGGAACGTGGTCAAGCGATTTGGTCGGCCAAGGCCGCTGGTCCGCAAGCGCCTCGTGGCTGCTCATTCAACTCGACCGCGGCGAGATGACCGAAGCCGGTTGGACGATGTCCTGGAAGGACGCGGCACAGGAAACCTCGCTGCGCATGACCGACGAAGGGCTGGTCATCGGTGGTTTCCGGCTGGCCGAAGGCGAATTGGTGCTGCACCCTCCAAACTACGACGAAGCCACCTGCACCGCCATGGTCGAGGAAGGCAGGGGTCCTTGCTCTGTGGAATGGAGCGTGATGGAACTCGAAGGCATGCTGCGCCAGCACGACCAGCACAGCATCAGCCTGCAGGTCGGGCAGGGCGTCAACGTCGAAGTCAACCGTGAGCTCCAGGCCAGTGCGGGCCTGATCGCGCTGATGGGCCTCGCCATCGCGGTGCTGCTCTTCGTCTCCTTGCGTCGTCCTTCAGACGTGGCCATCGTCATGGTGGCCCTCGGTGGAGCCCTGCTGTGGATGCAGGGCCTGATCGGCCACTTGGTCACGGTCACGGAGTGGCTTGGGTTTTCCTTCATTGCCCGCTCGCAATTTTCCAACCTGCTTCCCATCCTCGTGATGGCGCTGGGCATCGACGACAGCCTCCACGCGCTCCATCGGTACAAGGAGGAACGCGGCCTCGGGCGAAGCCCGGAAGAGGCGACGCAAATCACGGTGCGCCGCGTCGGCCGCGCCATTCTGCTGACCTCACTGACCACCACCGCTGCCTTCGCCGCGAACCTCTTCTCCGACATCGCTGCCCTGCGCTCCTTCGGCGTGGAGGCGGCGTGCGGTATCTTCGCCGCCTTCCTGCTGACCGGGATCTGGGCGCCCGTGCTCAGGATGAGCGTGGACCAATGGCTCGAGGCACGTGGACGCTCGACGGCTCCGGTCAAGAAAGAACAGCACGTGCCGCGCCTCACGGTGGTGCCGGTCAAGAGCGGACAATGGAAACATGCGCTGGTCATCGCCGTGCTCGCCCTGCTGCTCACCGTGCCCGCTGCGGTGGGCATGGCCCGCTTGGAAGGCGATTTCGCAGTGGAAGACTTCCTCGATGCCGAGTCAGATTTCGCCTCTGGCGTGAACTTGGTCAACGAGCGCTTCTCGGACGAGGGTGAGCCGGCGATGCTTCTGCTGGAAGGCGACGTCCTCGACCCGGCGGTCTTCGCGGGCATCGAAGCCTTCCGTCAGGCCCTCGACGAGACGCCTGACGACGTCCCTGACAAGGTCACACGCACACCAGACGGGTCGATCGACATCCTCGCCCTGGACGAAATGGTCAACCTGGCGATCTTCTCCATGCTGGAAGACCCTGCGCCCTTCGAAGCCGCAGGATTGGATCTTGAGGCCGACGACTACGGCATCGGATGCAACCGCGTCGGGGCAGCGCAATTGCCGGACCTTGAGGACCGTGATTGCCTGGCCTTCTTCTACGGCTTCCTGTCCCTGAACGGCGTGCCGGGGACGTCGTCCATTCCGGCCATCCCCACCAGCATCGTTGCGCTCTACATCACGCCCGAAGTTCCGCTGAACGCCAGCGCCCCGTGGTTGGATGAAAACGGCGCACCGGCCGAATACGACGTGATGCTCATCCGCTTCGGCATCACGCGCCCGGAACATTTCCCTAGCCTCAAGGAAGGCTTGGAAGAGATTTGGCGTGACCTTTCGGTCTTCACCAACCTGTCTTCAGGAACCTACGAAGCTCCAGGTGAGGCCACCGAAGACGAGCCCCTGACTTGGGTCATGCTGACCGGCCGGCCCATCATCCGCTACTCGGCCAGCACCGCCATGCAGGACGAAATGCAATCCTCACTGCTGCTGGGCACGCTCTTCGTGTTCGTCACACTGACCATTGGTTTGCGCTCTCCTGCTCAAGCCGCCATGTCCCTAGGGCCGATCCTGGTGGTGGTGGTGTGGCTGTACGGCCTGATGCATCTGGCAGGAGCCAGCCTCAACATCGTCACCGTCACCATCGCCACCATCTCCCTGGGCGTTGGCATCGATTACTGCATTCACGTCACGGAACGGTATCGCGAGTCGCGGAACGAAGGTGCATCGCACAACGCAGCGCTGCACGCTGTGGGCGGCGCCTGTGGTGCGGCGCTGGTCGGCTCAGCAGCCTCCGACATCGCCGGTTTCGCGGTCATCGCGACCTCGCCGATGGGGCTGTTCGCAAGCTTCGGCACCTTCTCCGCCACGATGATCGCGCTCTCCCTCATCGCCAGCCTGGTGCTCACGACCGCGGGCCTCGGGTTGTTGCACGGCCCGAACGAGGAATCCGCGCCGAGCGATTGAAGAGGAAGGCCACGGCCCACAATGCGTCAGGCGCAGGGGGAGACCCCCGGTCAGGCGGTGACGACCATGCCGGAAGAACCCAAAGAAGAGGACGACTGGACGGCCTACGCCACCGCCGGGTTTGGACAAACGGACTACTCCCTTTGGGACGACGTCAACGTCGAAGAGACCGAATCCACAGACGAGGAAGCGGACTTCGACGAAGGCGACGACCTCGACGACGAAATGTGGGAGGAGCCCGAGCAACTGGGCACGCACACCGAGGAGGTCCCCCGCGCACCCAACCCTGCCGGCCACAAGCACATGGTCCGTATCGGCTGCTGCGACACGTGTTTGGGACGCTTGGGCGGCAAGCAGCGCTACGACCAGAGCATGGTCGAATCCGGCCGTGAGATTCGAGCGGCCGTTGTGGAGCGTGATCCTCACCTTGAGGGCGCACAAGAGCGCGTTGGCCTCTGCCCCTTCTGCGAAGACCTGTTCGACGAGGTTGACTTGCTGGCCGACTTGATCACCGAAGCCCTGGAAGGCCGGGAAGTCGCCCGCCTGCAGGTGGGTGCGCGCTTCCCGAAGGACCAGATGGAGGAAGAAGACGTCATGCGCAAGCGATACGGGGCTGGAGGCTCGGATCCCCTCAAGTCCTCGTTGGTTGGCTTCGTGGCGGACGCGATCAAAACGCGCATGGACGACGTGCGCATCGTCACTGAGAATCCCGAGGTTCTCGCCATCATCGACGTCACGACCCTGACCGTGGACCTCGACGTGCGCTCCGTCTACCTGTACGGGCGTTACCGCAAACTCGAGCGCGGCGTGCCGCAAACGCGCTGGCCTTGCCGTGCCTGCAAAGGCCGTGGATGCGACCGCTGCGAAGGCACCGGATTGCAGTACGCCACGAGCGTGCAGCAATTGGTCGCCGACCCGCTTCGCGAGATGCTCGGCGCAGAGGACGATGCCTTCCACGGCATGGGGCGCGAGGACATCGACGTGCGCTGCCTCGGTCGCGGCCGACCCTTCGTGGTTGAACTGAAATCCCCAATGCGCCGCAGCGTCGATGCCGCGGCGGCCATGGACGCCATCAACGATGCCGCAGCGGGCGCGGTGGAAGTGACCTCCCTTCGCCCCTCCAGCCGCAAAGAGGTGGTCCGCGTCAAGGACACCGCGGCCGAGAAATCCTACGCGATTCGCTTCCGCCTCGCCCCCTTGTCCGAAAAGGAGCACGCCAAACTCGTTGCTCCGATGGACCTGACCAAAGAGGACGTGCAAGAACGCGGTGGACGAAAGCGGAAAGGCCGACGAAAGCGACGTGGCGACCGTGGCGCACCGGCCACCAAGCCAATCCCTGAGCCCGAACCGGAAGTTCCTGTGGTCGATGAGGCCACGCTCCAAGCGATGAAGAAAGCCGAACTGGTCGAACTGGCCAAGGCTCAGGACCTGTCCGTGTCCGGCACCAAGGCCGACCTCGTCGATCGCCTTCTCGCGGCCGCGCCGGCCGAGGCCGCCCCGATGGACATGGCCGATGCCGAGGAAATCGAGCAGATCATCCAGGGGCTGCAAGGCGCCATGTTGGCCCAGCGAACGCCGGAGCGCGTTGCGCACCGCCGGGCGGATTTGGTGCGCCGCAGGAAGGTGCTTGAGACCAGCGAGGCCATCGTCGAAACCATGGACGAGGGCCACACCGAAGTGGAGTTCACCCTGCGCTGCGAATCGGGCACCTACGTCAAAGAAACCGTGCACGGTGACGGTGGTCGCACCCAACCCTCGGTGGCTGCGCTCATCCGCGCACGCTGCGACGTGCTGTGGCTTGATGTGGCGGACATCCACGCCGATTGAGGTGCTTCGTTCATCCGTTGCGCTTAAATGAGGCACGATGGTCGGCAGGATGCCCTGAAGGCGTTGACGCTCTTCACCATGGGCAGGAATTGAGGAACATGAAGCGCTCACACGGCCTCCGCGTCGGTACCCGCAGCATCCTTCGCCGCCGTCGCAGCGAGCGATCCCGCATCAACATCTCCCGCGTCATGCACAACTACGCCGAAGGCGACCGTGTGGCCATCGTGCTCGACGGTGGTCAGCAGCGTGGCATGCCCCACCGCCGCTTCCAAGGCCGCACCGGTTTCATCCAGCGCCGCCAAGGTGCGGCTTGGATCGTTGCCGTCAAGGACGGCAACATGCAGAAGACCGTCATCGCGCGCCCAGAGCACCTGCGCCCGCTTGAGTGAGGTGAGACCATGAGCGACGAGGAAACCTACGCTGACTTCGCCACCGTGCGCGACCTTTTGCTCGACGCCGAAAGCCGCCGAAAGCAACTCACCTACGAGCAGACGGCTGCCCTTCAGCACGCCGAGTGGGCCGCCAGCGACCAGCGCATGGGCTACAAGACCGACCCCAAGGTGTACCAAGACCTGCTGAACGCCGTCCTCGAAATCGACGTCTTCCAAGGCCACGACGATTTGGCCGCCAAGATCGCTGAACTCCTCCCAGAGACCGAAGATGCCGTGCGCGCCGTGACCGCGAGCCGCCGCATTTCCGTCTCGGACGGCGACGTCCAGCAGGTGCTGGAACTCGTCGCCCAGCACGTCGGGTTTGAGTGAGTCCGCCCTTGAGGTGAACAACCCATGTCCTCGCCCGGACGAGACCGTCGCGTCAACATCCCAAACCGTCGTGAGAAGGAAACCTCCTCTCCGACCTCATGGAAGGCTCCCGCTTACGGCCGGCCCCAACCTGCACCCAAGCAGGAGCCGCGTCAGCCTCGGGCCCCTCGCCAGCCTCGTCAGCCCCGAAAGGACGGTGGACGAGGACGGCAGCAGCGCCCACGCGCCCCGCAGGGCTTGCCCAAGGACCACCCGCTTCGGGCCTCGGCATGGGCGCGTGTCGTTGAACACGACCTCGGCGAAAGCGTGCTCGTGGTCGTGACCGAGCACGACGGCACCCTCGGTCGCGTGGCCACGGTGGAGGGCGCTGAATTCCAGGCGGTGGGCGAACGCGTGTACATCGGCGACGACCGCAGCAAGCGCACGGTCGTCGAGCGCTTGCTTGGCGTGGCCAAGCTCGAACGCTTGTCCCCGGCCGCGCAAGAGCAGCTTCCACTCGCCATGGCGGAGTTGGTGAAGGCCAACGCCGCGCACTTCCTGAAGGGCTTCTACAACGTCGCTGGACCGATCAACCGCAAGACGCACGCCTTCCAGTTGCTCAACGGCGTGGGCCCGAAGAAGGCCGAAGAAATGGTCGAGGCACGACGCTCAAAGGGCGGATTCGCCTCTTTCGAAACCCTCGACGACGCCTGTGGCCTCGACGGTGCTGGCGCGCTGGCACATCGCTTCTCAGAGGAGATCCTTGACCGGAACCTCCAACCGCGGCTTGTCGAGATGCTCCTGCCGGTGAAGGCATGAGACGCGCCGTCGACCTCGTCGCCCGCCTTCAAGCCCGGCAACCCAACGACCGGAGCCTCGGCCAACACTTCCTCATCGACGAGACGCACCTCAACGCCATCGCCACCATGGCGGGCGACCTGCACGGACGCACGGTGTTGGAAATTGGACCGGGCCCGGGAACCCTCACGGAACACCTGCTCCGCGCCGGAGCCGTGGTTCATGCGATCGAAATCGATGCCGTGGCGGTGGACCATCTCCGGACGACCTTTGCCGGAGAGATCGAAGAGCAACAGTTGGTGCTGACCGAAGGGGATGCGCTGGAGGCGACGTGGCCGGACAAAATCGATGCCGTTGTCTCGAACATTCCGTACCAAATCTCCTCTCCCCTCATCGATGCGCTCGAAAAGCACAGGCAGCGTCACGGTGCGCCTGAGGTCGTGGTCCTGCTCGTTCAGGAAGAATTCGCGGAGCGGTTGACCCTCGCCACGCCCGCCGACCGGGGCAGCCTCGGCATCTGCACGGCCCTCGGATGGGAGGGTGCCATGGAACGTCGCGTTCCGCCGGGGGCCTTCCGACCTCCTCCCGCCGTCATGTCGCGCGTGTGCGTGCTGCGGCCCATCGATCACCCCGCGGGCGTGGACCATCGCTTGGTCCGACAAACGGTCCATGCCGCGTTCCATCATCGTCGCCGCAAACTGCGCACCTCGTTGCGACGGCCGCCACGCCGCTTGTCCCGCCTGCCCGGCTGGCACGCTGCACGATGGAAAGCGGCGCTCGCTTCGATGGAGGACGACCCCGTGCTCGATTTACGCCCCGAGGACCTGAGCGTTGAGGCGTGGTGCGCGTTCTGCCAACGGCTCGGCTCGGCTGAGGTTGAAAACCTCTGAACAGAGGATGGCTGGTGAGAAGGCACCTTTTCATGGGAGGGCCTTCACGCATCGCCTGCGCGGAGGGGTTTCTATGGCGAAGAAAGACACCTACCTGGCCCTGCTTCGACGCGGCATTGACGAGACCACGGCCATGCAGTTGGCCGATGCTGGCCTCAAGATTGGCGATCTCAAGAAGATCGACCAGACCATGCTGGTGGAAAACTACGGCCTCAAGCCTGACATCGCCGACGGCGTCCTTGAAATCATCAAGGCAGGGCCTCAATCGCACGGCAAAGAGCGCTTCCTCTCCAAGGTCCTGGCTCCTGAACGCAAGCAGGAAAGCAAGATCGAGGAAATCCGTTTCCAGCGCGAGCGCCGAGACGTGCTCGCGGAACTGGCAGAACAGAAGGAACGCCTCAAAATCGCCAAGGTCGAATCCTTCCGAGCACAGAAGTTGGTCATGAACCGGCTCGGTAAGACCGTGGAACTCATCGTCAAGCTCGAGGACAACCTCGAGGACGAAACCAAGGACGACCTGAAGGTCAAAATCCGCGACCAGCTCGAAACCCGTGGGCTTGAAGCAGCCCGCGACCACGAGATGCTCGAACTCGACGGCACACCGCAGGACATCGTCGATTACCGACGCAAGCACGTGCCCACCTTGGTGATGCACGCCTGCCCCATCTGCGGCGAAGAAATGGATCCGCGCCAATCCCGCGACGAGGACCGCCCCGACGAGTATGCCCTGATGTGTTGGGATTGCGAGACGAGCTTCCAACCCGAACTCATCATCAACGTCATGGCTCGCTTGGACGGAGAAAACCGAATCACGGTTGAGGAAGACCGCCGTCCTCGGAACCCGGTCCCACCAAAGCCCGCTCGTATGGACCTCGAGAGCGTGAACCGCTTGATCGAGGCGGACCTCCAATCCACCAACGCCGACGCTGATGCCATGACCGCACAGGTCGAATCAAGCGCTCTGGTCGGTGGCCTGATGGACATCAACGACTGGATCGACCAAACCATCGCCGCCAAGGGCTACATTCAGGCGCAAGAAGACCGTGAGGACTTCATCTTGAGAACCGGCGCAGGTGCGACGAAGTTCAACAAGTGGATGAAGAAGGCCGGCCTGTACTTCAACAAGCAAACCGGCCGCTGGACGCGGTTCAAGGACCGTTGAGGTGCCCGTATGGGTCCCTTGGTCCGCTTTTTTCGCGGTGCCACCCTGCTTGGGCAAACGCCAACCAACCCCAGCCAAACCTTGGTTGAACACGCTCTGGAAGCGGGCTTGAGCTTGCCCACGAATTGCACCTCCGGGACCTGTGGCTCGTGCATGGTGACCTTGTTGGACGGCGTCGTCGCGCTGCCCAACCCTCTCCCTCCTGGGCTGGACGACTTTCTGGTGGACGAGGGCGCCCGCCTGGGGTGCATCCAACGACCGACCGGCAACGTGGACATCGAAATCCGTCCGCCCATCTGAGGTGATCATGTGGCGTGGGGCATCGAAGAGACCCTCCTTCTGGTCCTCAACGTCCTGATCGTGGCCCTGATTGTCTGGGCCCTTCGGAGGAAGGTCCACCTCAAGTTGGCTGAAGTGGAGGAACGTCATCAGCGCAAGGCAGAACACCGCGCACCGCCTCAAGACGACGAGCCCATGCGTTGATGAACGCCCGACGAGCATCCGCTCGCATGCTGACCCCGGAGGTGCTCGGAAGCGCCCTTCCAGTGGGTCGCTTCGTCCTCGGCCTCCGGCGTTTGCTGAACGAAGAACCGACCTTGCAGCACCAAATGTTGCGAGGGGAAATCGCGCGCTGGAGCCGAGCACGTTCCGGTCACGTTTACCTCACGCTGCGCGACGACGACGGATCCATCGACGCCGTGATGTGGTCGAGCCGAGCACCGAGGTCAGATTTTGAGGAAGGAGCCGAGGTCGTGGTCATCGGAAGCGTGGACCTGTACCCTGCGCGCGGACAGCTCCAACTTCAGGTCACGTCCATCCATGCGGTGGACACCATTGGTGAATTGGAGGCCGAGCGCAGGAAACTCATCGCCGCGCTGAAGGCCGAGGGCGTGCTCGATCGGCCACGGCGTCCGCTTCCTGCACTGCCTCGCCACGTTGCCATCGTTCTCGGGTCGCAATCCGCGGCCGAGGCCGACGTGCTGCGCTTGAGTGAGAACCGGTGGCCGGGGCTAAGGCGCACCGTCATCGGCGTGCTCGTTCAGGGCGAAAAGGCTGCAGAGGAACTCGCCCGTGGCCTGCGGGTCGCGGCACGTCTCGCTGACCCAGTGCACGCGGCAGCCTCTGGCGTACCGCCCGTTGACGTGATCATCGTTGGTCGCGGTGGAGGCTCCACCGAAGACCTGTGGGCCTTCAACCTGGAGCGGGTGGCTCGAGCCGTGGTCAGCATGCCCGTGCCCGTGGTCTCCGCGGTGGGCCACGAATCCGACGTCTTGGTCAGCGACCTTGTCGCAGACGTCAGGGCTTCGACCCCGTCCGATGCGGTCGAACGTGTGGTGCCCGTACGCTCAGACTTGGAACAACATCACGATGACCTCGCGCTGCGCCTGGAAGCGGCGGCCGCCCGGCGCTTTGCCGAAACACGGCAGCATCACCGCCTGCTTCGCCATCGCTTGGCGGGCGCTCCTGTTTCTGGGCTGACACGTGCCCGTGATCAACTCGCCGACCTTCGCGCCCGCCTGAACCACACCGTGGATGTGCAGGTGAGCGAGGCAACCGCCACGCTGGTGGGACACCGGCATGCGCTTCATCGCGCCACAGAGGCGCATCTGGGTCGGGAGCGCGAGCGGTTGGCAGGGCTCGGCGCTGCGCTTCGGACCACCGATCCTCGTCGGGTGCTGGAGCGTGGATACGGCATGCTCCAACAGCCGGACGGGGACGTCATCGGTTCGGTCAGCGAGGTGGCGGTGGGCGATGCCCTCTTGGTCCACCTCGCCGACGGCACGGTAACCACCGCGGTCGAGGACGTGCACAGGACGTGAACACCATGAGTGAAACCCCGAGTTACAGCGAAGCCCTGCAGCGTTTGGAAGCCATCGTGGCCGAATTGGAGCGTGGCGGCACGGACCTTGAGGCCACGGTGAAGATGTTCGAGGAGGGCAGTGAACTCCTGCGTGCATGCCAGGCGCATCTCGACGAGGCTGAGGGGCAACTCAAGCGCCTTCGGCTGGCCGAAGCAGAGGCGGAACTTGAGGAGCCAGAGGCATGAGCGCTCGGCAGCGTGCCCTCCAACAGCGCCTCGCGAAGCGCTTGCGCACGTGGCAGGACCCGCACGGGGGAGCGCCATTTGTCGAGCGGGTGGAACAGATTGACCTCGGGGACGAAGGCCAGTGCCGCTTGACCGTTCGACCCTCGCGCCCGCACTGCCCATGCTGTCTGTATGACCTTGAGGCCCTTCGGAACGCGCTGTTGGCGCTTCGCGGCATCAGCGCGGTCGAGCTCCGCGTCATTGGGGTGCCTGAACCGGCGCTGTGGGAGCGGGCGCTGAATCCGAGCGCATGACCCACCACGAACAGGGCAGGGTCCACACGGCGATGGACAAGCCCCACGCCACCGCCGAGCCCCACCAGACCCCAAACGCGGGTAGGGACCACATCGCCAGACACGCATAGACGGCCACGCTCGTTGAACCAAGCAGCATCGGCCCCGCCGCACCGAGGGGCACGTCCGGACCTTGCGACACCCACAGCCCGACCATGGTGGTCAGGAAAATGGCCGGGAACACGGAGGACAAGCCGGCAAGCAAGGGCAACCCAAGCCCGGAAAGGTACACGGCCAGTCCAATCGCGGTGCCCGCGGCCAGACCCCGCGCCATGATTTCGATCGAACCTGGGCTGCGATGACCCGCAGGAGCAGGGCGAGGACCTCGAGCGGCGAGAACGCCCATCACCGCGAGGGCCAGCGTGCCCACCACCCCCAACGTCATGGGCTCAGCACGAAGCAAGAGCGGCTCTAAGGTGAGCAACACCAGCGCGCCAAAAGCACTCCACACCAACAGGGCCGTCGTGGTGGTCAGCACGAGTGCCCCGCCTCCATCGCTGGACAAGCGAGGCGGCACGAGCACGTAGACCAACAGGAAACAGCCGTTGATGAGCATGCCATAGGGCACCACGGCCAAACTCGCGGCCAAGGCTTCTGCATCGGAGGCCAACGCCAATCCGATGCCGGCGGGAACGATGGTTGTCGGAATGGTGCCCAGCACGCCACCAATCCTGCCCCCCCAACGTTCGATGACGAGGGTCACGGCGATGGCCACCACCGCAGAAAGGACCGCGGAAAGCAGCACGGCGGTCAGCACGGTCATGCCTCCAGCATCGCCCAAGCTCGGTCCAACGCCTCGGCATCGTGCCCGTGCACCACGTCAAGCGGTGAGCCGCGCTCAAGCGGCACAACCGCTGGAAGCAGGTCGAGGTGCGCAAGGAAGGGGTGGCGGCCAACGGCTTCCTTTCCTGCCTCATCGTCGAGGTGAACGAGCACACAAGGGCGGTCTTCACTCGACCATCCAGCGGCAGCCACGGCCAAATCGGTGCAACGCACGCAGCCGCTCTTCCCAATCAGGAGCAGCACCTGAGGAGCATCGAGGGCTGCAGCGACCTCGCCCGCCGCAGGCACGAGCACGAGCTCACCCCTCAGCAAAGGGATCGATGTTCACGATCTGCTCAATGTCAATGCGGCGGTAGCCGCGCTCTCGGGCTTCATCGGCGGCGGCACGCAGCATCCGCCTCATCCAACCAAGCCCCATCAGCGTCCGCATGCGGTTGATGTGCTCCAGCAGGTGAGAGGGATCCTTCCCGAAACGCGCTTCGTCCATGATCTCAGCTTCGACCTGATCCACGTACATGTAGTACAAATCGAGGAGTTCCCGGGCCGCCTCAAGGGTCACAGGCATGCCCGCGTGACTCTTTGCAATCGACACCAAGGCCCCCTCGGTCAGCATCCCGCCTCCGGAGCCGACGACCACCTGCTCAGGCGCGATGACGGCTTCGGCACCGACCACGGGCGCCGGTGCGTCGTCCTCGTTGCTTTCGCTTGGGGCAAGATGGCTGAGGGCTTGGGTCAGGTGCCGATCCTTGATGGTGGCCACCCGATCTCGCCCGGCCGCCTCGCCGGCCTGCTGGAGGACGGTCGCGAGGTAGGATTCCAGGTGCTCAATCGCGCCCTGCACAGCGGCGGAGCCGACCGATTCCAGCGCGTCAAGCCGGTCGATCATCAACTCGCGCGTGCGGTTGTAATTCAGCCTCGTTCGGGCCGCGTCGTCGAGGGTCTTGCGTTCCTCATCCACCGCCAGCGTAGCCGCTTCCATTTGCGGCACCAAGCGGTCAAGCTCTGCGCACAAGGCCTCGACGAGCATGGCCTTGACGGCGCCGGAAAGCCGCAACTCGGTGAACCCGCCAGCGACCGCCGCGATGTGCGAAGGGGAGTATGGCTTGGCAGGCATGGTCCTCGCTACGACCGGAGGAACATGAACGCACCGTTGGGCCTCACTCGACCAAACCGTCGGAACGCCCCATCATTTGGGCCAGTTCCCATGCGTGCAAGCATTCGTGTCCCCCGAGGAAACCACCGGCTTCGCGCGCGGGGCCAATGAATTCCGCCGTGCACATTTGGCAATGCACGTGGACGACGGGTTCGTTGCGGTAGGAGCCGTTTGGCGTGACGCGCACGGGGATGATTTTGCCCACGTCTTCGAGCGTCCAGCCTTCTTGCTTTGTGCACACGGTGTCGGAATCGGTTGCTGAGTTCATGGGCATCACCACGTCGTGATCCACGGCCAGGCGCCGCCGGCCGTGAGGGGTCGAAGTCCACCCTCGTCACGCGTCCACGTGTCTTCGGAACCGATGCACCCTTCGGGATGCACCACCTTGGGCTCGATGGCCATGGTGCCACCAAGCGGCATCGGTCGGTCGAAGCCTTGCGCAACAACGGGTGCCTCGTCAAGCTGGAGGCCGACCGAATGCCCGAGGAAACGCGACTGGTCGGGAGCCATGCCCATCAGGTGGTCGGCATGACCCAATTCCTCGGCGAGCGCGAAGCCTTCCTGCCATGCTTGGCTGCAGTCTTCGCCACGGTCGAGCACGTCGACCACGATGTCCTTGACGGCGATCATGTCCTCGAGCCGTTCTTCCCACACCTTGGGCATGCGGCCTGCCACGAACATGCGGGTCATGTCAACCACGTAACCACGGTGCAGGTGAACCAAATCCACCAGCACGGGCTCGTTGACCTTCACTTTGGCAAACCCTGCTCCCATGCCCGACAGCGGATGTGGGCCAACGCCACCAACGGCGGAGTCGAAGAAGGAAGAGACGCCGCCAGAGCGCCCGGAAACGACCACGGCACGGTCGCACTGAAGCGGATAGCGCCTCATCTCGACCTGCCCGGCAAAGCCCTCGCATCGGCTGACGGCTTCGGCCGCGGCCACCAGGTCGAGTTCGGAGACGCCTTCGCCACCGACGGCCTCGACGGCTTCGAACATGCGGACTTGGACCCCAGCGGCCTCTTCCATGCACGCCAATTCCCAATCGGATTTTGACTCGCGCTGGGCATGGACGACGCCAGTGCCGTCACCGCAAACGCCCAATCCTGAGAGCGCCTTGGAGAACCGGGCGGCGAAGGAGGACGGAATCTCTCCAAGCTGCAGGGCCGGGGCCTCGCTCACGCCGCGCTCGCGGAGCGTTTCACCGAAGGTCCGTAGGCTTGGAAAGGCCGTAATCTCGTGCGGAGCATCGTCGCCACCTGCTTCGTGCACGGCACGTCGTAGGCTTCGACGGACGAAGCCAACAGGTCCGTTGCCGCCGGCGTCCCCAGCACCACCGGCACCTTCCGCCGGCACGAAGAGCGCCCCGTTTTGACGCCCGCCGGCGTAGTAGTACAAGTCGATGGGGTGCTGGATGAGGATTCCGGGAAGGCCAGCCTCACGCAAGCGGCGCGCCAGTTCGCGTTGCCGTGTTTCGAGTTCGGAAACCGGCACGCGCCAGTCCGCACCGTCGGGACCGAGCAGGTCCACTGGGTCCAGCGCAGGGCCCTCCATGGAGCCCAACCGCCGCCATCAGGACTTGAACACTGTCCACGACGTTCGCCGATAGCGTCTTGATGGGGCCGTTGAATGCTCCTCCATGCACGGAGGAGCCAAGTGGACCCTGATTGCCGGTGCGGGCCTTACGGTCTTGGGCGTCTTGTTGATGGTCATCGGCGGAGCTTCAGTCCCAACCGACGCACCCGTCGATCCCACAGAAGACGTCGTCTTCAGGGGCACCCAAGGAGAAATTACGGTCACGCCGTTCGATTACCTGAACGTCTTTGTTCAGGGAGATTCATGCACCGAAGGATTGGTGACGGTGACCACCAATGGGCAGGATTATCCCTACTTCTACGACTTTTGCAACGAAGGTGGAGGCTACTACTTCGCCGAAGGTTGGATGCACATCGGGGACATCGCCCCGTTGGACGACTATGACTTCGATGAGGGCGAGATGGTGCTGGACATCAGCGCGAATTCCGAGGTCTCCATCATTGAGGACCGGGAAATGACCGGCATTGCGGCCGCTGGTTTCGGCTTCGTTGGCTGCTGCCTCGGCATCCTCGTGTTGATCGTTGGCCTCGTGTTGTGGGCCGTTTTGGACGATCCTGCTCCGACCATGACCTACGCGCAACAGGGCTACGTTCAACCCGGCATGCAAACCGTTGGCGCCGTTCCCGGAACCTACGGCGCACCAGGGATGGTGCAGGCGCCCGTCCAGGCGGTACCAAACGCCGCCGGCATCCTTCCAGCGCAACCCGTCCAACCCGGCATGGGAGCGGTCGTTCCCGGGGCCGTGGTCGGCGCCTATGCCGTCCCAGTGATCCCACAGGGCACCACGGTGGTGCAAGCGCCCGTGCAGCAGCCCCAACCCGCGGCGATGAACATGTCCGCTCAGCCGGCACCCGTCCCGGTTCAGCCCACGCCTCAACCCGTGGCCGCACCGGCACCGGTCGAGACCACGCCCGTCGCCCCTCCAGCAACGCAGAGTCAACCTGCCCCGCAAGCCCTCGAAGGAGAGGGCACCTTCTGGCAAAAGCCAGCGACCGAGGAAGGCACGGGAAGCGTGGGCGACGAATTCATGTCCTGATGGACCCGCCGTGATGCTCAAACGTCGCCTGCACTTGGACGGTCCATGGGGCGCGTCCTCACGCTCGACGACGTCGAGGTCAACGGGCGCACCGTGTTGCTCCGGGTTGACCTGAACAGCCCCTTGGACCCGACGACCAAGGCCTTCCTCGACGACACGCGCATCCGCGCCATCTTGCCCACGCTCAACCGTCTGAGTCAAGCCAAAGTCGTGATCTTGGCGCATCAGTCTCGGCCCGGAAAAGCCGACTTCACCAGCACCCTTGGCCATGCGCGTGAGTTGGGACGCCTGCTTGGACGCCGCGTCGATTGGGTGGACGACGTCTGCGGCGAGCAGGCCATGGCGGCCATCGAATCCCTTGAGCCCGGTCAAGTGCTGATGCTGAACAACGTCCGTGGCCACGAAGAGGAAACCTCGGTGAAAGGCAACCATGCGATCACCGGTCAAACGCAATTGGTGGAGCGCCTCTCAAGCGTGGTTGACCTCTACGTGAACGACGCTTTCGCGTGTGCCCACCGGGCCAGTCCAAGCATGACCGGCTTTGCGCATCACCTTCCTTGCCTCACTGGGGTGCTGATGCAAGACGAGATTGAGGCCCTCAACAGGGCACTGCACGAGCCAGCGCGGCCGTGCCTGGCGGTGCTTGGCGGCATCAAGGTGGACGATTCCATCCAGGTCGCGGACAACATGCTCCGGGCCGGCACGGCCGATGAGGTGTGGTTCACCGGCGGCGTCGCCAACCTGATGATCGAACTCGCAGGCACCGACATCGGGGCTCAGAACCACGATTTCCTCGTGCGCGAACTTGGCGCTGCATGGCATCCCACCATCGAGATGGCCAAGGCGCTCTTGCTCGACTTCGGTGACCAACTCCACCTTCCCGTCGACCTGGCGGCGAACGTGGAAGGCAACCGTGTGGACCTTGTCCTCGACGACCTGCCGGTCGCTGCGCCCCTGTTTGACATGGGCCTGACCTCCATCCGTCGCTTGTCGGCCGCAATCAAGTCCGCGGGCACCGTGATCCTCAACGGCCCTGCTGGCGTGTTCGAAATGGAGGATTTCGCCTTGGGTACCGTCGAGATGCTGAACGCATGTGCGGAGAGCGACGCCTTCACGGTCATGGGCGGCGGTCACACCGCGACCCTCGTCGTCAAGCGCGGATTGGCCGGACGCATGGGCCACGTCTCGACCGGCGGTGGAGCTTGCTTGGACTTCATGGCCGGACGTCCTTTGCCGGCGGTCGTGGCCCTCGAAGCCAGCGCGGCGCATTTCCAGACGCCGAGCCTCGGCACGCCGGACCAGCGGTGAAACGCGCACCGCTCGCCTTATGACCGAGGGGTGCACCGCTCGGCTCGCGCCAACGTAGCTTAGCTGGTAGAGCACCTGATTCGTAATCAGGAGGTCGGGGGTTCGAGTCCCCCCGTTGGCTCCTCGCACGCCTGACCAAAGGCGACGCTTCATGTGGACGCCCCGCTTCCGTCGGCCATGGCGGTGCCAGAAGACCCGGTCCGGTACACGGATGCGGTGCTGGTGGACGACGAGCAGCGCCTCCATCGCGGAGACGTGCTGCTCCATCCCGACGGGCGGTGGTCGACGTCAAAGGGCGACGAGGACGTGGTGGAAACCGTCGACGGTCGTGACCGGTTGATCACCCGCAGCCTCCAGAACTGGCACACCCACCTCGCCATGCAGCTTAACGCGAGGGATTTCTCCGACGGTTATCCGCTGCACCGCTGGCTGGAGGAAGCCATCTTTCCCACGGAGGCCCGGCTCAACCCAATGTACGTGGAAACCGGAGCGCGTGCAGCCGCGGCTGAGTTGCTCCGAACGGGATGCACCTTTGCCGCGGACATGTATTTCCATCCCGAAGTCACGGGTTCCGTCTTGCAGGAGGCCGGCATGCGTGGTCTGGTTGGCGGACCCATCTCTGACCGAGCGCTGCCAAGCCACGACAGTGCGGAAGACGCGTTGCGTGACCTCGAGCTCCTGTTGGCCAACAACGATGCGAGCAACAGCGTGCAGTATGCCATCGCAGCGCATTCCGTTTACCTCTGCTCCGACGAGACCCTGCTCAAGGCCAAGGACGTCGCCGAACGCCACGGAGCGAGGATCCACATTCACGTCAGCGAGACACGCAAGGAAATCGCCGATTGCCACGAGCGCACGGGCCGGTATCCGGTGGAGCATCTCGATCATCTGGGTGTGCTCAACGAAGGCACGGTGCTTGCGCACGCCTCGTGGGTCAAGAAACGGGAGATTCGAATGATGGCCGAAGCCGGCGCAACCGCCGTGCACTGCCCGTCGTCCAACATGAAACTCGCATGTGGAGGCACCCTCTCGATGCCGCCTTACCTCGAGGCCGGTGTTGACGTGCGCCTCGGCACAGACGGGGCCGCATCGTCCGGTTCAGGGCTCAACCTGTTGGCTGAAGCCCGCTTGGCCAGCCTGGTGCAGCGCCACGACCACTGGGATGCGACCATGATGACGGCCAGTCAGGCCTTCGCCATGGCGACCAAGGACAGCCGAGACTGGGTCGCCTGGAACCTCGATGACATTCGGATGCATCCGCGCGGACGTTCCGACAACCGTCACTTGGCTAATCTGGTGTTCAACGGCACAGATTGCCTTGACGTGTGGGCCCAAGGGCGCGCCCTGCGGCGTGACGGGGTGACGCTGTCCATCGATGAGCGCGCCGCGGCCTCGGCGCTGAACGACGCGGTCGAGTCCTACTACGAGGACGTGGAGTGACCGAAGCGAGGGCGCCCGTACACCAACAAGCCCACCCCAACAAGCAACACGAGGGCGGTTGGGGCGCCATCGAGCTGAACGTGAACGGAATACGCCAGATCCAGCGTCGCTCCTGAAGGCGCCCCAATGCTTCCGTATCCGGCCCAGTGCACGCCATCAGCGACCTCCCACGTGATGCCCACTTCACGGTCATCTGGAGCACCCATGACCACCGCGTTCAGATCATTGGAGGTGCAGATGCCAAAGATTGAGGCAGCGGGAGCGTCCTGGCAGCGGTTGTACTCGGCCTGATCGACCACCGCCACCCAGACGTCATCGCGGTCCCACGTGACCGTCGCCTCCACATCAAACAAGGCGGGTGCGGGATGTTCTGGAAGCGGGTCCGAGGCAAAGACCACGCGATCGTCCGAGGGTGGGGCTGGGATGTCAGCAAACTCGCCGTCCGTCGTGTACCCCACACGTCCAAGGCCGGCAAGGAGGAGAAGGAGGAGACCACACACCACGGCCACGTTTGGCCAGAGTCGGTTGGACACCCATCACCACCTCGAGGCAGATCGAGGCATCAGTCCTCGCTCTTGCGCTTGACCGCACGGCGCTTCGGCGGCGTGCGACGCTTCGGCGCATCGCCGTCACCGGATGACTTCGAAACCGCACGGCGCTTCTTTGGCGGCGAGCGCTTCTTTGGCGTCGCTTCCTCGAGTGCGTCCATGAAGCCGTCCTCCTCGTCATCGTCATCGTCGTCCTCTTCTTCGGGTTCTGCGGACTTTCGGCGGCGGCGCTTCTGCGCAGGCTTGTTGACGGCAAAGGGATCGTCTTCGTCATCGTCGTCGTCCAGGCTCTTGCGCTCGGATTCTGGCTCCTTCTTGGTCTCTGTTCCGGTGATGGCGGCCATGTCGAGGTCTTGGGAGGTGCCGATGAACTCGGACATCCAGTCCTCGTCAGCCTCGTCGTCGCCGTCGCCTCGCTTCTTGGCCTTGGGGCTGCGCATGCTGGTCACGACCACCATGAAGGCGGCGATCATGGTCAACAGCAGCATACCGGCCAGCGCCCAGATGATGACGTAGGGAGGATCGGTGGCCGTTGGGAACACCTCGACCGGGTCTGGGATGCCCGCCACTTCGTTTTCGTACACACATTGTGTGGTGCCGTCCAACCTGTGGTTGCAGAAATCAACGGTGAACGTGACGGTCTTCGCGATGATGTTCCCGGCAGCGTCAACGGCTTGCACACCCACAGAGTGCTTTCCGACTTCGAAATTCCCCGCAGGGATGGACATCGACATCACCGCTGTCCTGTTGTCGTCCATCCACGTGATTTCCTCGGTGTCGGTCCACGGCAACGACAGGGTGTTGCCGTCGAGGTTGTAGGTGAGCCGATACTGCATCCGATCGATGCGAACGTCGTCGGTCGCGCTGGCGGTGACCATGATCTCGTTGCCATAGAGGTACTTCGAGCCGTCGTCTGCAGAAGAGGGTGAGAACACCGTGATGCGTGGCGATTGCGCGTCCACGAACCACTGGTTGGTGCTCTCCAACTGGTTTCGGTTCGCGGAGCCGTCCTCGACCGTTACGAAGACGCTGAGGGCGCCAGGGGCCGTGTTCCCGAGGATGGCGAAGTCAACCGAGAACACCGGGCCCTTGTCCGGGTTGTTCAGGTTGTCTTGCACCATGGTCATGATCGTCGTGTTGCTGACGATTTCGGTCCCGTCTGCGCTCTTGATGGAAATGGAGGGGGCCGGGGCCGTTCCAATGTCTTGGCTCAAGGAAACGAGCATCGAGTAATCGCCAGACACCAGGGACGGCGAGGTTTGAGGGGCGCCGTTGCTGTCGATCAGGGTCAACTCGATGTCGGGCGCGAGGGTGTCTTCCAACACCTGCTTCGAATTGTCGCCTTCGAAGATCCTTGGGTTGACGTTCCCGTAGGCGTCCTCGCAAATGACCGCATAGTACACCTCGCGGTCAAGGCCGGGCTCAACGGCGGCGTCGCTGACCAGCGTGATGCCGTTGCCTTCCTCAATCGGCCCGAACATGTACTCCCAGCCGGAATCCTCGGTGATGTTGGAGACCACGCTGTCGGCGAACGGCTCGCCAAAGTGGCGGTAGATGTAGTACCGTTCCCCGACCTCGGTGTCTTCGTTGATCCAGGTGATTCGGGCCAACAACTCGTCGCCGAGCACCTGAACGGTGGTGATGTCAGGTGAACGAGGGGCTTTGGTGTCCTCATAGACTGGTCCAGCCACGTTTTGCACGAGTGCCGTGGACATGGCGGGACCGGTCAGGTGGCCGTACAGGGCTTCTGTGGTGACGTAATAGAAGGAGTCATCCCGGTCCAAGCCAGGAGGCACGGTGGCATCGAAGGTGCCCACGCCCTCGTCCACGGTTCCAAGCCAGGTGATGGTGCCGTTCTCGATGAACTCAGCACCCGTGATGCGGTCGCTGGCGTGCCAGATGTGGTACCGCTCTCCGCTGACGCCAAGTTGGTCAACCCACGTGACGCGGGTCGTTCCCTGGCCAAGGTAGGCTGCCTCGACCAAGGTTGGTTCCTTGATCCATTGCGAGAACGCGTCCTCAAACACTGCACCTGTGCAACTTAGGGTGTTGGTGCTCGGGTCGTAGACGCCGAAGGAGTCCACGGTCACGACGCAGTAGTGCGCCGTGCCGTACCGTCCAGTGGGCAAGGTGTAGGCAAAGGCCTCAACGCCTTCCTGAACCGTGCCCACCAAGGTCACGTTCGGGTCGTTGATGGTGGTGAAACTGTTGCCGGACATGTAGATGCGATACGATTCGCCGACTTCGCCAACGGCGTCCTCCCAGTACACCCAGGTCTTGGCCGTACCGTTGTCCTCGCTGGCCTCAAAGTTCGCATACACGCCCACGGTCGTTGCGGGTGGCGTGTTGTCCTCAAGGACAGCATTGGTCATCGCGTTGCTGGACAAGAACCGGTGGTCCACGTAGTCCATCCCGGGACCGTTCCAGTTCGGGAGGAAGTAGGAGACCGCATAATACGCGGACCGCTGCGTGCCTGGGTCGATGATCAAATCGAGCTGATTGTCGTCCAAACTCAGGTTCGCCACCAGCTGGGCCTGACCGCTCTGCAGATCTGTGGTGATGGTGGAACGGGTGATGGCCACGTTGTCTGAGCGGTAGACGAGAAGCGTCGCCGCGTCAGGGCCTTCGGTTGGGATGACGTCACCGCCGGGCAGGATGTGGAAGGGGGTCCAAGCCAGGGTGGTGGTGGAGGTGGCGCGGTCAAACGATCCCATGAGGTTGAATGGGGTTTGGACGGCTTGGGTCGATTCCTGAATGCCCATCACGGTGACCGAGTCGCCGGGGAGGAACATCGCATAGACGGTCCCGTTGCTCATTTGCGTGGTCACGGTGTAGTTCACCATGGCGTTCTCACCGGGCGGCACAGGGTATTCGACGGTGTGCCCAGGATGGGTCCCGGATGCGCGGCAATTCAGGTAACTCGTACCGCCGCCGCCTCCGACGGCGTCAGAGCAGGCTTCGACGGTCGCCACCAAATCTGCTTCGGCAAGCGTGCTGGCGTCGAGGACGCCTTCGTGACGGTAGACCGAGTACGTGGCGTCCAGCAATTCCGCCACGCGGCTGTCGAAATTATCGATGTTGCTCCACGTGATGGTGGTGACTTCCGTCTGGGGGTCAAACATGGCACTGAGGCCCTGTGCTTGGTACCAGGACATCTCGTCCACGTTGGGGTCGGCCGCGGCGGTTGGCGTGAACGCCAACAAGGTCGAAGCCAAGAACAACAGGACGAGCCCTGAAGCCGTTGCGGAACGGTTTTTCACGTGCATGTCGCCACCCATCACTGAAACGTGCCACTCGGTGGTTATGAGGGCTTCTCATTCCTTTACGCGAATCGGTGCGACCTTGGACCCGGTTCATTCGTCCGAAGCACCCGGCTGTGGGAGCGGGTCTTCCGCGTCCATTCGACGCACGTCGCCAGCGGCCTGGCGGAAGCGGGTCAAGAAGGTCCACACCCCTCCGAGCATGGACACGACGACCATGAGGCTCATCGCCGTGATCGGCACGCCTCCGAGCACGTCCACCGTGCCGAAGATGGCCGCCTCGAAGGGAATCAAGGCAGCCGTCACGACCAAACTCACCAGGGTCAACACCATTCGGTCGGCTCGGCTAAAGCCTCGGTAATTCCGCAGCCCTGTGACCGCCTGTGCTTGCGTGCCCATGTAGGAGCCGAGCAGGGTGAACCACGCGGCGGTCCAGCCCAGCGAGGCCTGCCCACAGAACGCTGGGTTGAGCGCAAGCGCGAGCACCCACACTGCGTCGAGGAGGCGGTCGATCGTGTGGTCCAACATGTCGCCCCAGCGGCTGACTTGACCGCGTGCGCGGGCCACAGCGCCGTCAAGACCGTCGAGCAGCATGGCGAGGGCCATCAAGGCGGCTCCGCCAAGCAGCATCAGGGCGCCTTGCTGGTCGTTGGTGGCCGTGGCCATGAGGTAGGCGCCGCCGATGCCCGCCGGGAGGGCGGACCACGTCAGCGCATCAACGGAAATGCCGTCAAGCCGACGGATGAGCGGTGGAAGCGCTCGCTCCCAACGGCTGCGAAATTGTTCCAAGGCCATGACACCCCTCGGACAAGGCGCCACATGAGCGCATCGGTCGACTGGGACCCGCGGACCTCAAGACGGAAGGTGCGTCGCGTCGGCCAACCAATCGATGAGCGCCTCGCTTGAGGCAGCGTATCCCTCGTCCCTCCACGCACAAACGCGCTCGGCCATCGCTTCCGGCGTCATCGACGATGCGTCCAATTCCAGGATTGGTACGCCGAGCCCAGCGTCCTGTATCTCAGCATGCACGCCACCAAGCAGCTCCCACTCCACGTTGGAGCGAACCTTGCCTGGACCGTACCCACGTGCCTCCAGACGGTCGCGCAGGGTTCCGGGAGCGCAGCGCAGCACGACGATGACGTCAGGGTGGAGATGATGGCTCAGATGGCCCTCGATGAGCATGTCCGGTGAGAGGCCCTGAACGTGCTGGAGCAGCGCGTCGAGGTCAACCGGGTGTGCACCGTCGCCCTCTTTGGACCCCAATGCACCGCAGGCTTCGGCAAGGTCACGCACCGCATGGACGAGGAAGGTTGGCGCCAGCAAAGCGGCGAGGGTGGTTTTGCCCGTGCCCGGGGCCCCAGTCAGCGCCACACGCACGAACGAGCCTCCCGAAACCTCAGTTGACGAACTCGATGTTCCGGTGTTTGAGGGCCTTGAGCTGCTGCGTCTCGTTGGAGCCGTGAATCTGATCCGACTTGACGCCCGTCAGCACGAGCATGACCCGCAATTCGTCACCGAGCGCATCGTCCACCGCAGCGCCCCAAATGATGCGGGCCGTCGGAGCGACCTGTTGTTGAATCATCTCAGCACATCGCTCCGCTTCGCCAAGCGTCAGGTCGGGTCCGCCGACCACGTTGATCAACGCACCACGGGCGTCCGAAACGTCGAGGTCCAAGAGCGGTGAATGAAGCGCTTCCTGCGTCGCCGCTTCCGCACGACCCGGTCCACTGGCAGAGCCAAGGCCGATCATGGCCACGCCATGACCGGATTGGACCACCGCGCGAAGATCCTCGAAGTCGAGGTTGACCATGCCGTCAATGGTGAGCAGTTCGGTCACGCCGATGATCGAGCGGACCAGCAGTTCGTCGCCAACGCGGAAGGCCATCGCCAGAGGGAGGTCGCGTACGTCCTCAATTTCCAGCAGGCGCTCGTTCGGAATGACGATGATCGTGTCGCAGAATTCTCGAAGGCGTTCAAGCCCCCACTCAGCGTTTTGCTGGCGCAGCTTTCCTTCGGAGTTGAACGGATAGGTCACGACCGCGATGGTCAGCGCGCCTTGCTGCTTGGCAAGCCGAGCAACATGGCCTGCAGCACCGGTGCCTGAACCACCGCCCATGCCGGCGGTGATGATGGCCAGCTGGGTGTCGCTGGTGATTTGGCGCAGGGCCATCTCGGATTCAAGCGCAGCCGCCTCACCTTTGGTTGGGTCTCCACCTGCGCCACGGCCTCGGGCCGTTCGACCGATGAGCACCTTCTGGTCGAGAGAAGACATCAGCAAAGCCTGTGCGTCGGTGTTGATCGCATAGCCCGTGACGTAGGTGTTTTCGAACAGGCCCTCGTCAAACAAGCGGTTGGCGGCGTTGCATCCCGCACCGCCGACGCCGTACACGCCAATCCTGGGCTGAAGGGACTCCAGCAAGGATCGAAGTTCCTCGTCCGTGGCGTGCCCTTCCGCAGACGGAGGGGCCTCCACGGGTGCAACCTGTTCTTCCTCGGTCAATTCCAAGACCCGTTCAATGAGGTGGCGCATCAGACTGATGCTCCTCCAAGCATGCTTGAAGGTGCCGCCACGAGGCCGGCCAAAGGCCGCCCTTTGCAGGGGTGGTGATCAACGCCAGTCAGTCACGGAGGCCTTCCTCGGTCACCTGGTAGATGCACTCGCCATCAGGCAGGTTCGGAGAGTCGACCAAGCGGGCGATCCGACGACCGCCCTTGGCCTTCCTCAGGTAGAGGCGGAAGGTGCTGGCGTGGGCCAGCACGTGGCCACCGACGGGCTTCGTGGGGTCGCCCCACATGGCGTCAGGCTTGGAGTGGACTTGGTTGGTCACGAGCACGAGCGCGTTGTTCACGTCCGCCGTCTGCTTGAGTTCCTTCAGGTGGCGGTTGAGCTTCTGCTGCCGCTGGGCGAGCATACCGCGACCGACGTACTCAGCACGGAAGTGGCTGGTCAACGAATCCACGATGATGAGCTTCACGTTCATGCCGCGGCTGAGGCGCTTGATCTCGTCCACCAGGAGAATCTGGTGAGCCGAGTTGTAGGCACGGGCCACGTGAATGCGGCTGAGGACCGCGTCCGGGTCAAGACCCAGTCCTCGCGCCATCTGCGTGATGCGCTCTGGGCGGAAAGTGTCCTCGGTGTCGATGTAGAAGATGTCGCCGTCGAGGCCGCCTTCGGACACGGGGAGCGTGCAGTTCACGGCCAATTGGTGACCAATCTGGGTCTTCCCAGAGCCGAATGCACCGTACACTTCGACCAAGGCTTGAGTTTCGAAGCCGCCGCCGAGCAGGTCGTCGATCGACTGGACCTTGGCGGAGAGCTTGAGCACCTCACGGCGGCGGTCGAGCAGGGCTCCACCGGAGACGAAACCGCCGATGTTGGCCATCTTCTTGGCGCCGGCGATGATCTTGCTTGCGACCGCCTCACCAAGTTCCGCCTGCTCTGCAAGCTCGGAAGGCGACATCACGGCGATGGCCAAGAGCTCATCGAAGCCGGCCTCGCGCAGCTTTTCTGCGGTTGCGGGCCCGACCCCAGGGAGGTCTTCGATGCTGACCGTCACCTCGGGTTCCTCCGTCATCAGAAGGTCATCTTCCTCGGAGGTGCTTTCATTCTTCGTCTTGCTTGCTGTGCGCTTGGATTTGGTCGCCATGGGTTCACGTTCCTTGGCGAGAGGGATGGGCGTCCACCTATGAAGGACCTATGGACCCCAACATGTACGTCAAAGGTGCTCGCTCTGCGCGAGGGCTCCGACGTACCTCGATGGTTCACTTTCAGTTCAGATTTCGTCCACTTCAGACTGTTCGGAGGTGAAGGGCCGAGCGGGGCTCTCCGCCTCGGCGTGAAGCACATCGATGATGCTCGTCACGGTGACTTGCTCGTCGTCTGTGTCCAACGTGATGCGCAGCACCCAATCAGCGCCGTCCGCTTCGGCCGGCCCGCTGGAACCTTCCCAGGTCTCCTCCTGACCGTCCGCAATCTGTGCGGTGCCAGTGGCGCGCAACCCGTCGCTGCCGTCAAGCAGTTCCCACGTGGCCGACACCGCACGTCCGAGGATACCTCCTACGTTCCCGATGTTCGCCACGGTGGACGACACCTCCACCCGTTCCGCGCCTTGTGTGCCGTCGGTCATCACCCTGATGCTGGCGTCGTCAGGGTTGGTGGTTCCCGTGTCCTGCCAGTCGATGCGAAGATCGATTCGAACGGTGATCTCCTCAGATGCCTCAACTCCGCTTTCGGTGCGGGCACCGTAGGTCAAGGCGTAGAGGCCATGGGTGGCGTACTCCACCTCGATGCTCGCGGTCTGGTTGGCATCGGTGACGATCTCATCTCGTCCGTCGCCGGGAAGCACGAAGAAGGCCACCAACGGATCATCGGTGGACGTCACGCGAGCGAAGTCAAAGGTGAGCGCGACCGATTGGCTGCCGGTTTGTTGTCCGTTTCGCCACGTCTGCTCCACCACGCCGACCGTCTCGTCGTAGTACACCTTGAGATCGACGACCTCGGCATCGCCTCCGTCATCAGAAGCGCCCGTGCAACCCGCGAGAGAAGCGCTGAGCATCAGAAGGGCCAACAACACGCCGTTGCGCATGGTAGCATGTGACCGTCAGAGGACAAAAACTGCCCGCTTCCCATGCGGGCGAGGCGCGCAACGCGTGGCGGTGGGTTGAAGTGGAGGGGGTTGTGCCTTCTGCTCAGCGAGGTGGGGTAGTCTGGATATCCCGTCGGGCTCATAACCCGGAGATCGATGGTTCAAATCCATCCCTCGCTACCAGTCAACCGTACTCATAGTAGTCGTGCGTGGGCTCCAATGACGCGATTGCGGCCTGCAATTTCGCCTGCGCCTGTGCCTCTCGGCTCCGGAGCCCATCGCCCTCGATCTTGATGCGCTCAAGCGCAGCACGTGCACGAGCGTCGTTGCACGTGGAGAGGGCCGCCTCAACGCGCTCGAGGAGGACCGCGGACTCGGGGGCCGTGTTGGGAACGAGGGACAGGCCGTGCTCTGCCTGCACCACGGGTCCAGCCGCATCCACCGCGTCAGCCAAACGCCGACCAAATCCACCGGCCTCACCCAGCCGTTCAACGGCTTCAACATGAGCGAGAAGGTGCCCTGGGCGCGTCTTGACCAAACGCTTGAGCGCTTTCCGAGCCGCTCCGGCTCGGCCCAGCGATGCCGCTGCACGCAGGGAGCGAAGGTGGTCCTCTGCAGCAGGCGTCAGCCGCTCAAGCAGGGCGGGATCGGCCCGACGCACGGTCCGTTCAAGCGCGCGCCGTTCACGGTGCAGGCGACGGACTTCTGCCGCACCTTCCTTCGCTTTCCCACGGAGGATCAACACGTCACTGAGCAAGCGGAGCGCCTTGACGAGGTGGACCTGATCGGTGACCTCGCGTCCGCGCTTGGCCCGAAGTTGGCCGACCAAATCACGGGCCATGACCTCCGTGATCTCCTCGCGCCCGTCGGCAAGGTAGCGCTCGAGTTGGACGAGAACCTGCCCGGCATCGCCCATTCCAAACATGACGCTCGGTCATGACAGGCACGTGGAGGCCATCATTCCTCCCCCGGTTCGCGAAGGCCGACGGCAAGGAGGGCCAACACGGCCCCCAGCCCAAGCACGGCGATGCCCATGACCGCAGGCGTCAGCGCATCGCTCCGTGGCTCGTTGATCGCGCCTTCATGATCTGGACCGGTGGACACCACGCTCAGCGTGGCCCAGCGGTCACCGTCCGACGCACCGTTGCCGTTGACCAGGTTGAGGTGCAGGTTGGCGCGGACCGCATCGTCCGTCGCGTTCGGCGCAATCCACACCGCCGACCAGCCTTCGACAAGCGACGACGGGGCGGTGTGGGTGAGGCCCCTGTCCATGGATTGCATGGTCGCGGAGCCGTTCTCGAGCAAGGTTCCACCGTCCACCACAAGCCGGAACCCGCCGTTGGCGTCCAGCGGCACGCTGGCGTTGATGTGAATCGGGTAGGCCGTTGCCGGTTCGTAGACCTCAGGCCAACCATGCAGGTGGATGGCCTCCTCCAGGGAGGGGCCGCCGTGGCACAGGCAACCGTCGTTCCCTTGCTCGCCCACACCGTTTGGCGAGGCGACGCTGACCGGACCGAGCAGCATGACCGTCACGAGGGCCGCGGTCAGAACACCATGCCGCATGGTCACTCCTCGTGCACACGAGGAGGCATGAGGTTGAAACGTATGTCGTCGAACCATTGAGCATGGACGACGACATCGACGTCTTCGCTGAGTTGGGCGTGACCCCCACCGCCGCACCGGCTGCGGGTGGCGGAGACGACGACCTGCTCGGACTTCTGGCCGAGGCCCCCTCTGCACCCACAGCAGACCCACTTGCCGCGTTGATGGACGATGACGAGGGCGGCCACGAGACGGTTCAAGGCGTCGTTGAGGCGCCCCCGGCCGCCGAACCTGCCCCCGCACCCGAACCGTCACAGCCCGCCCCTGAGGCACAAACGGCGCCGGCCTTGAGTGAGGAGATGATCGGTCAAGTCGTGGCCTTGTTGGTGCAACGTGGCCTGTCCGTGGACCCGCGCAAGCTCGGTCTGCCCTCTGACGCTGCGTTGGACGTGGGTCAGGTCACGGTCGAGCGGGACGATGACCTCGTCGTCGCTCGCGCGGACGTAACGCTGAACGACGCGCCCATGCATCCTTTCGCGGCGGTGCGCTTGACCGAGGAAGGGCTGACCTCCCTTTCGCCACCCGATGCCCTGCCCGAAGCGTGGCACCCCATGCACGACGTCCTGGCCACGGCCTTGATGGAAGGCGCTCAACAACTGGAGCAAGCCTTGGGCCGAGCCTGGGTGCGTCCCTGATCAAGGCGCGTGGATTTCGGCGGCAAAGGTGATCTCAACATCGGTCCGCAGCGACGTCGAAGCACTGCAATAGGTGCTGTGGCTCTTCTCGATGAGACGATGAAGCAACTTCTCAGGCACCTCCCCGCGCACGTGGTACACCATGTGGATCTTCGTAAAATGTCGAGGCGGCTCTGGCCGGCGCTCGGACTCAAGTTCCAGCCACACTTCGGAGAAGGCCCGATCTTTCAGGCCCGTGACGATGTCCGCGATGGTGCATGCACCGATGGCTTGGAGCATGACCTGCATCGGGGACGGGCCGTCGTTCCAGTCCATGTCCAATTGATCCTTGGCGGCATTGAAGCACGCCATCTTGCTGCCCCCGGTCCAATGGACTTCGGCCTTCATGCCGTGGCGTGAACGCTGCCCGTCTTGATGCTTCGCGAAGGCTTGGCGTGAAATGGGTGGGGAGGGATTCAAGAACAGCCGGCAGGTGGCCCGGTCATGAGCGAAAACCAAGGCTCCCCCATTACCCTCGAAAACGGCGTTCTCTCCGTGCCAGACCGACCCACGGTTCACTACATCGAAGGCGATGGCATCGGCATTGACATCACCCCGGTGATGATCAACGTCATCGACGCCGCCGTCGAGAAGGCCTACGGCGGCCAGCGGAGCATCGCATGGTCAGAGGTGCTGGCCGGCGAGAAGGCGTTCAACGCCACCGGTGAGTGGCTCCCAGAAGCGACCCTCGAAGCGATGCGCTCTGGATTGGTCTCGATCAAGGGCCCGCTGACCACCCCCGTGGGTGGCGGCATCCGCAGCCTGAACGTCGCCCTCCGTCAGAAGCTCGACCTCTTCGCCTGCGTTCGCCCCGTGCGGTGGTACGAAGGCACGCCTTCGCCCGTCAAGGCCCCCGGCGACGTGGACATGGTCATCTTCCGTGAGAACAGCGAAGACGTCTACGCCGGCATCGAATGGGAAGCCGGAAGCGAAGGCGTGGCGAAACTCATCGCCTTCCTTCAGAACGAAATGGGCGTCGACAAGATCCGCTTCCCCAACACCAGCGGCATCGGCATCAAGCCCATCTCCAGTGAGGGCACGGCCCGAATCGTCCGTGCCGCCCTCCAGTACGCCATCGACAACGACCGAGACAGCCTGACCTTGGTGCACAAGGGCAACATCATGAAGTTCACAGAAGGCGGATTCCGAGACTGGGGCTACCAGATCGCCAAGGACGAATTTGGCGCCACGGAACTCGACGGTGGGCCATGGTGCACCTTCACCAACCCCAACACCGGCACCACGATCACGGTCAAGGACGTCATCGCCGATGCCATGCTCCAACAGGTGCTCACCCGCCCGCGGGAGTACGGTGTTTTGGCGACCATGAACCTCAACGGCGATTACATCTCGGACGCGCTCGCGGCCCAAGTCGGTGGCATTGGCATCGCCCCCGGGGCCAACATCAACTACGACACCGGCATTGCCATCTTCGAAGCAACCCACGGCACCGCTCCCAAGTACACCGGCCAAGACAAGGTCAACCCCGGCAGCCTCATCCTCTCAGCAGAAATGATGCTGCGCCACATGGGCTGGACCGAGGCTGCCGATCTGGTGGTCAAGGGCATGGAAGGCGCCATTTCGGCCCGCACGGTCACCTACGACTTTGAGCGATTGATGGACGATGCGACCCTGCTGTCCTGCAGCGCCTTCGGTGAGGCCATCGTCTCCCACATGGCGTGAAGCAGCACGGGTTCTGAGTCATGGCGCACCCGCTGAATCAGCGGGCAGACCATTGATTGAGGGTTTGTGCGTTCTTGATGACGCCGAAGCCGAGGTTCTCCAGCAACGAAGGTGCAACGAGGGTGAAGTCGCTGTCCCTGGTGGCGACCAGCACAGCGCCGAAATCTTCCAGTGGGATCTCTGCCAACCGCATCGCGAGGCACATGATTTCGCGGTCTTCCTTCTCGGGGTAGATGTCGCGGCTCGAGCCCAAGGAGGTGCGCTGCGGTTGACCGCGCAGTCGTTTCATGGCCGTGACCTCGTCGTACACGTCGCTGTGGCCGGCCAGGAAGGCGTCGAGCTTGGCCACACGTTCGTCCTCCATGGCCTCTGCATCGTAGCGCTCCTCCCGCTTGGTCCAGGTCTCGAAGGAAATCAGGACCTCGTTGAGGGCATCCTCAACGTTGGCTTCATCGAGGATGGCTTCGATGTCCTCTGGCGTGGCGAAGGTGTCATGCAGACGGTTTCGCAGCACGTTTCCACCCTTGGCAATGGAGGTCAATTCATGCCGGACGGGCTCGGGGAGCATCAGTTGAACCTTCCCGGAGGCACCCAAACGCTCGAGGTGATGGTGCAGGTCGCGGTTGGCGTCGATGGCCAAACCTGCTCGCATGCTCCGGCCCGTGCGCTGAATCAGGCGGTCGAGGAGCGCGTCCACCAACACGTTGGTGTCCACCAAAATCAGTGGAGCCAGCTTCAGGTGGCGGAGGTGTCGCCGGTCCGCTACGGCGATGTGATCGCGCTTCATGATGAACAGCGAGCGCATGGAATTCTCGATCTGCCGCTGCTGCGTCAAGCGGAATTGCTTGGAGGACAGGGCCCGCTCGAGGAACATCAGTCCGGTGAGGGCGTGGTCGTCAGAAGCGCGGCGGGCGAGTTCGTACACCTCTTCAGGCGTGGGTGAACTGTCCATCAGTTGGGCGTAGCGTTGGTCGTGGTTCCGCCGATGGCTGCGACGCTGGCTCGAGAGGTTCTTGGCCGCCATCACCCGACCGATGAAGGGATTCTTTGGCAGAGGGATCGCGTGAGCATCAGGATAGGCGAGGAGGATGTCGAGTTGATCCTCATTGTACCAGATGCGCGTACGCTCTCTCTCCTCGCCCTCATCGTTCTCTTCGATGACGACTTCTCGTTCTTTGACCGCTTCACGGATGATGTGCGTCGCATCGTCCGTCGCTCCGTTGTGCGCCGTGTGTGAAACGCGCAAGTACAGCAGGAAGCGTTCGGTCATGGCGGTCCTCAGTGCAGGTTCCTCATTCACCAGGTCGATGGCACGCTTCCATTCACCGGAAAACGCGTAGTGAATCAACGACTTGCGGTTGAGCGCCACGCGGTGCTCGAAGTCAAAGGCGAATTCGTTGTCCTCTGGCGCATCGACCGCCCCCTGCTGCTTTGCAGCCCGGCCGTATTCTTGGGCGGCGCGCAAGTGCTGGCCCTCTGAGGAGGCGAGGGCTGCGCGTGCAACCACGCTCCACGGAGAGCGGGGGTCGTGATCTTGGTACCACGCCACCAACGAGGGCAAGGAGAGGTCGTGGTCGAAGAGCAGCTGGCGGATGGCGTGAATGCGCCGGGTGGGAACGTTGTCCCCCCCAACCAAGCCGTCAATGAGCGAGACGGTTTTGGCGTTGAAGGTCCCGTTCTGCACCTGCTGGATGGCCGAGTTCAAGCGCAACGTGGCCGTGATGGCGTGTGCAAGCCCGTCGTCGATGGGGTTCAGGTTGCCTTCACCAAGCGCCTCTTCGAACTCATCGAGCACTTTGGCCTCAACCACCCCATCGCCACCTTCGAGCAAGGCACGGCGGATTTGTTTGTAGGCCAGAAGGCCCTGCTTGGTGTGCACAATGTCCTGGAACAAATCCTCGGGGGCATCACCGCCCTCGAGCAGTTGAATCAAGGAGGCCGTCTTTGGCCCAAACGCAGCAGGAGGTGCGCGTTCATGGAGCAACGGGAGCAACGTTTGCCGGGCAGAGCGCACCCCATGATAGAGGTCGATGTCCTTGCGAGCGGCCAACAAATGAGCGCACAAGGTCACCAACCACGGGTGGTGGTCAGCGTGGGCTCCTTCGATCAACAGACGAGAAAGGCGTCGGATTTCTTGTCCTTCCAAAAGCACAGGGACGAGGCGTGCGACGTCCTCCTCAGCGAAGACGAATCCGCCGTCCTGAAGGCTCCGGAACGCGGTCATCCGAGGCAACGTGGGCAAGGCGTCGTGCAAGGCGATGTGCAAACGAGCGGGTGCTTCCATCCGCTCACAGACACCGGCCAACCAGTCCGTGGCTTCCACGGCATCGATGCTGACGACAAGGTTGCCCAACGACACCGCGTCAACCTCGCCATCAACGGACAAGGACGTCAAGGATGCGATGGCGTCCGCCTGTTGACCTTCAGAGACGAGCGCTCCGAGGTGCCACCAGCGCACACGGTCCACCACGGGACCGGGTGCGGAAGTCCCCTCGAGCAAGGCGAGTCCTTCCTGCAAGGTGCTGGCGTCAAGGTCCGCGGCCGATTCGTCCGGTTGCATCCACGCCAAGCGTTGGCGCATGCGGTCGAGGGACGTCTCGGTACCGGCAGCCCGACTGGTGTTCCAATCTGTGACTTCACCCGCCCGGAGGGAGGCCAAATCGCGATGCTTCGCCGCGAGGGTTTCGTCTTCGGCCGCAAGGGCGGCAAGAGAGGCCTCAGGCAGGGGTTGACCGAGGGATTGGGCCACCACCACGGCCACGGCGCTGAGTGAGCCCTCAAGCTCCAAGAGGGCCGGATCAAGGTTGATGCTTTTCCGCGCCTTCAGTTGGGGGACGAGGGTGTTGAGGGCGACTTTGGGTGCAGCGTCCACCACCAGGGGTTGAGCCGCGAGCACAAGAGCGAGGAGTTCCTCGCTGTCTTCGCCCGAAATATCGGCCAACGCGAGATCCAGAGCGCCGTCGGCGGCCGCCACCTCGCTTGGTTCGGCTTCTGGGAAACCGGACATTTGAGCGAGCACGGGGCATCGGCGAGCAACGTCGGCCCACACCGGGTGAACGCCATCGGCCAGGCAGAGGTCGAGGCGCTCTTGCACCGCCGCATCGTGAGCCTCATCCCAAGCGTCTGCGTCGAGCGTCTTGCGTGCGGTCAGCACCGCGAATCCGAAGGCTGCAGAGAAGGTGTCGTCGTCCAAGACGTCCTCCACGTTCGGCAGGTGGTCCAAGGGGCTTCCAGAACTCCGACCACCGCGACGGCCACGGCGAGCACGCGCGCCACGGGGGGCGCGAGCAGGGAGAGATGGGCCGTCGTCTTCGTCCTCGTCGGCACCGGGTGCTTCCACCTCATGCAGGGCGAGAAGCAAGATGCCCTGCCACGGTTTCTGAAGGAGTTTGAACTCGTCTTGCCGGGTGGCCAGAGCCACGCGTTGAGGTGCCCGCATCGGGCGACTGAAGCCCGATGAGAGGCAGGTGGCGAGGTACTGTTCTTGCAATCAGACACCCCCCGTGCGAACCGGCAAGGCTCGACGTCTTTCAATGCGTCGCCGTGCGGCACTTCCTGCCCGTTCCGGAACGAAAGGTCTTGAGGAGGGGCCGCGCCTCCACCACGGAGGGTCATGGAGCCGTTGTCCACCGCCCTCCTGTTGGTTCATCCCTTCCTTGCGCTGCTCATCGTGCTGTGGCTCGTTCGCCAACACGGTTGGCGCAAGGGCGGGGGGACGCTCAAAGGAGAAGCGCGCCGCGAAGCCCTCGCCGAGCACGTGCGAAGCGGCGAGCGCTTGTTGGTCGCCACGGTGGGCCTTGTGCTGGTGGCGGTGCTTGCTCGGGCTGCGGCAGGCTACATCGAAGAAGGACGAATCACGGCGATGCTGCTGCCGACCAACCTGCACGGGTGGACCGGGCCGCTTGGCTTGTGGGTGTTGTGGACCACGGTCCGAAACGGACGGCGGGCCTTGGCCGCCATGGAGAACAAGGAGAGCATTGTTGCTCCACGAACCCGTCACGGCCGAGCCGCTGACCTGATGTTGATCCTGGTTGGAATCCACGCCTTCCTTGGCTTCCTCTACACCTTCGCGGTGCTCTCCTGACGTTCAGAACATGCCTTGAAAAAGACCAGAGGGCGGCCGAGGCCATGGAGAGCGGCTCGGACCCGTCCGTCTTCGAACACCGGCCGCTGTACAAGCTTGGTCTGTTCACCCACGATCACGCCAAAATGGTCCTCGCCGTTGGCCTTCTGTTCACCCTTGGATTGGCCTCGATGATGGTCTTCGTCGAACCGGACTGGGCCGAATCGTTCGGCGAAGGCGACCTGGAATCAAGCGAGGTTTTCCGCGCCCTCGGTGCTGATTTTGGTGACCCCGAAGCCGAGAACACCGAGACCTTCTACATCCTTGTCCATCATCCCAACGGCGCCCCCGGCGATGCGGCCACCGTCGCTGCGGTAAACGATGTCCTCGCGGACTTGGAGCAAGACTCCACGGTCCAGGTCGTCCGGGCGTGGGAGGTTGACGAAGCCAACCAAAGCGCCCATGTTTCCGACGATGGGGCATGGTCGCGGTCCTCGGTGCAAATCACCCAAGGTCGAAGCGAAGCCAAGGCCCTGCTCAAAGAACACTGGAAGGACATGGAGCAGGCGATTCACGACGCGGGCATGCACCTCGAAGACGATGGCGATGTGACGGTGTACATTGCTGGGCCTCTGGCCACCGACGCGACCTTCGACCTGCGCCTCAAGGACGACCTGATCAAGGCTGAACTCGGATCGGGCCCCTTGGTGGCCGCTGTGCTGCTCATCGTCTTCGGCTCCCTCGTTGCAGCAGCGCTGCCGCTTGGCATCGGTGTGCTCACCGTCGTCAGTGCCTTTGGCGTCACCATCTGGTTGTCCACCCTCGACGGTGCGAACGTCAACAACTTCGCTGGCAACATCATCACGCTCCTTGGACTCGGCGTCTCGATCGATTATTCCCTCTTCGTGGTCTACCGCTACCGCGAAGAGCAGGCCAACGGTCACGACATCCGCACAGCTCTTGCCGTGACCTCAGCGACCGCTGGGCGTGCTGTGTTTTACTCCGGCATCACCGTGGCGATTGGCCTGACGGGGCTGCTCTTTTTCGAGAACACTGGCGCGCCTTCTTTGGGCATCGGGGGCACGCTCGCCGTCACCTTGGCCATGCTCACCTCCGTCATCATGCTCCCCGCTTTCTTGGCTGTGCTCGGGGACAACATCGACCGCTTCCGTGTGCCCTTTGGCATGAACCAGACCGTCTCTGAGGACGGGTTTTGGGCATGGATCGCCAACGCGGTCATGGCCAAGCCCGTCGCCGTGCTTGTGCCCATCCTCATCCTTCTGCTCGGTGCAGGTGCGCCCTTCCTCAACGCGGAGTGGGGCGTCACCAGCATCCGCTCCTTGCCACCGGACGACATGTCGCGCAACGGTCTTGAGGAGATGGAAGTCGTCTGGGCTGGGACCTCCGACAAATCACTCTTCTTGCACTACCAAGCCGAAGGCCACCCCCTCGACGAAGAGCATCTCCGACACGTTCACGCCCTGAGCGCGAGTTTGCTCGAACGAGACGACGTCGAGCACGTGTTTGCTCCCGGATTTTTCGATCCGGACTTGAGCGCAGACGATGTGGTGCAGTTCTGGAATGCGCCCGCAGAATTCCTCAGCCCAGAGCAAACAGGGCAACGTGAAGCCCTGCGTGCCGGATTCATCAGCGCCGACAACGCGTCCACCTTCATCCAACTGACCTTGGTGGACGATTGGAACAGCCCTGAAGCCCTTGAGGCCGTTCGTGATCTTCGCGAACTCCGCGACGAGGGCGCTTGGAACGCGTTCAACGGTGCGGTTCCGCTGGTTGGCGGACTCGCTGCGTACAACCTTGACGTGGTGGATGCCGTCGCTGAGAACCTGCCGATTTCGATGACCTACATCTTCCTGGCCACGTGCTTGATCCTCTTCGTGCAAGTCCGTTCGGTGGTCATCCCACTGAAGGCTGTGGTGATGAACATCCTGAGCGTGACCGCCACCTTTGGCATGCTTGTCTTCATCTTCCAAGAGGGCGGAATGGGGCTCGACGAGCTCATGAATTTCACACCGGAACCGATTGATCCAACCACACCTGTGATGCTGTTCTGCATCGTGTTCGGTCTTTCAATGGACTATGAGGTTCTGATGCTGTCCCGCATTCACGAGGAATGGGAGCGCACCGGCGACAACACGCTGGCCGTGGCCAACGGCCTCCAGAAGACGGGGCGGCTCATCACCGCGGCTGCGGCCATCATGGTCTTGGTGTTCAGCGCGCAAATCTTCGCCTCAGTGGCCATCATCAAGATGTTCGGTCTGGGGCTTGCGCTGGCCATCTTCGTTGACGCGACCTTGGTCCGAGCGTTGGTGGTTCCTGCCACGATGCGCCTGATGGGCCCGCTCAACTGGTGGTCACCAAAGTGGATGGGAGGCGGGTCCACCCCGAGCCTCGATGAGGAAGCGTGATCACGCCAACTCGGGCAACGTTGCCCAGAGGGCAAGCCACTGAGCCAGGTTCCGCTCCACGTCTTCCGCCTCGACGGGCCGGTCTTCTGCAGCCCCTGTGGCGTCGATGGCCTGAATCCTGCAACCGCAGGCGTTGGCATGACCGCCCCCCGTTTCATCGAGCAGCGTGGCCAGCCGAGAAAGGTCCACCCGCCGACGGCCTTCGTAGAAGGAATTCGCGTAGAAGCTCGCCGACAAGGGCGGCCGATCGTCGCGTTCCACGGCGCCGTCCACGTGACCGTGGATGACGCAGCACGCATCTGCATCAGCGCCAACGTGAGCGGTCACCAAGTACCCGCTGGCACGTTGTGGCAATCCCTCCATCCTGCAAATGGCCAGACGATCGACCACGGTGGTCCGTGCGTGGACGGCCTCGAACGCGGCTTGCCGGTCTTGAGCGGCTGCCGCCAAACGCGTGGCCACTTCGGGGTCCTCGACAAGGGCCCTCTCGTCCGCACCCGACACCAACAAGCCCAGGACATGGTGCATGAATTCAGCCTGTGAGGTGCCTAGGCACCGCGCAAGCCGCACCAGCGGGCCATCGGCCAGGAACACCTCGCGCTCGATGCCCCCTGAATCGATGGCGTCCACGAAAGGCATCAGCTTCGCCAGATGCTGAAGATCGCTGAACGGGGCCACGAGGTTGTGGGCCACTCGGGCTGCGGATGGCTCCGCGGCCCAATCCAACCGCCCACCGGCCGCTTCGAAGGCAGCGGCAGCGTCCTCGTCTGGACGGTTGGTCAAGTGGTGGTCGACGTACCACCCACACGCGGGGTGAAAGGGGAGATCGACGATGACGGTCCCCCGGTCAATGACGTCGTCAAGGTGCCCGCTTCGCACCAAAGCAGGGTGAGCGAACACCACCTCCGTCCTTGGAAGGGCACGTTGGAGGATGGCAGCGGCGCAGAGCCCGTCGAGGTCCGCATCCGCCACGATGCGATGAACCTCAGGAAACGGGCCCTGTTCCATGCTCGACCCCGGTGGCCGGGAGGCCATCAACGTGCCGCGAGGGCAGCAAAGGCCATCAGGACCTCGTGGGTGGACGCTGCATGGAGACCTCATGCGGCGTGGTGTTGGTGAACCTCGGCGCCGTCTTGCTCCTCCAGTACCCGCAAGGGCACTGGGATTTTCCGAAGGGCCACGTCGAAGCCAGCGATGCTGGACACAAAGGCACCGTGCGACGCGAACTCAAGGAGGAAACTGGAATCCTCGACATCGCCTTCGTGGAGGGATTCCAGGAGCGCACCACCTACAGCTACACCCACAAGGGCCGTTTGATTGAGAAAGAGGTGCACTGGTACTTGGCCGAAACCGAGACGCTGGACGTGATGTTGTCCCACGAGCACCGAGGTCACCTCTGGCTTGACTGGGACGCGGCTGCGGATCAATTGACCCACGAGGCTGGCCTTGGGGTGCTGCTGTCCGCCAAAGCACACATGCAGCGCCTTGGCCGGGATTGATCACACGTCGGCGACGTCGTCGTCGTGCTGGCGCTGCAGGCGAAGCATGCCACCGATGCCGTCCTCAGGACCGCGGTGCCCCAGGGGTTTCCACAGGACTTCGTCTTCACCAAGACGTAGGGCGCACCAGCGGCCCATCACAAAACACCAGTCGGACAGGCGGTTGACGTACACCAGAGCAAGGTTGCGCACAGCGTCGTCGCCTTCGGCTTCACGAAGGCTCACCATGACGCGTTCAAGCCGCCTGACCGTGACCCTGGCAAGATGGAAATTGGCGAGGAGCGTGGAGCCACCAGGCAGGATGAAACTGGTCAAGGGAGGGAGTTCGACCAGCATCTCGTCCATCTCTTCGAGCAAAAGGTCAGCGTGCTCTTCGCCGAGGACCTTCATGCCCTCTGGAAGGCCACCGGGAGGTGTCGCCACCTCAGCGCCAAGATCGAAGACCTCGCTCTGAAGGCGGTCCAGCGCGGCCAACACCACCTGCCCCGTTCGGCGAACGTTGGACCGCGGACCGCCGTCCTCGTGCCAGCCGTCAAGGGACAAGGTGGCCGCACGAACCGCTCCGAACGCAGCGTTCACTTCGTCGCAAAGCCCGACCGCCTCCAGACGAAGATTGGCCTTGGAGCGGCGGCTGCCGTCCACCAATCCGGTGGTGCCGTCGTCCCCAGTCCCTGTGTGAACGCGGGTGATGCGGACCATGTGGTACCCTCGCTCAGGCCTCTATCAAGGGTTTGCGCGCACTAAAGCCCTCGGAGACATCATGGTACCACTCGATGTCCTCCTCGCCTTCCTGCCAACCAAAGGCCACCACCCGCGCATCCACGACACCGAACCATTGCAACCGACCCGGATCGAGGCTGACCACATGGGTGCCCAAGGATTCCATGTCTGAAACCACCTCTTGCCATTCGCCAATCGTCGTCGCCGTTAGGTCGGCGATTTCCTTGACGGCGGGGTGCTCGGGAGGCACACCGTCAAGCAGATGCTCGATCTCCTCCGCCAAGGCGTTCACTTCGTCGTGCAAAGCCTGCAAGATGGCGAGGCTACGACGATGCTTGGGCAGCAAGCTCCTCGCCTCTTCAATCGAGACCAAGAAGGCGTTCCTCGGCATGCCCTCCGCCACATGGCACGCCGTGGTCGGGGGCATTGGCCTGCCCGCAAAGGTGCCTTCATCGATGTTCATGTGGACTCAAAACCCACCGAGGGCCCTTCAAGCCATCGTGGCTTCAGCGGTTCGTGCACTCGTTTTGCCGCGGTTGAGGCGGCCCACGCCACGGTGAAGCAACCAACCGGCACCCGCAACCCACAGCAGCCCCTCAAGGACAAGGAGCGGGACGTACAACGGCCCGAGTCCCTTGAGCATCGTTTGAGCGTCATACGGCAATCCGTAACGGCCCATGTACAGCGATTGGGACAACAGGTTGGCACAAAACCACGCCAACAGGGCCATCCACACCCAACGTCCGGCTGAGGCCTTCGGTTTCATGTGATGAAATCAGCGTGCTCGGATATAAGGCACTGTGTTTGTTGCTCATGCTTCCTCGTGGTTTGGCCACCGATCGGCGGCATCCGGCACCACGCGAAGGATGGCCTCTTCCACCGCCTCAATCCACGCTTCGGCCACGGCCGCTTCACCGCCGGAGGACCGGAGCGATGCATGCCAAGCGCTGGCTTCGTCCGCGTTTCCGAGGGCGGTGTGGATGCGATGGAGGGCGAGGTACGCCATTGGGTTGAGGTGAGGTTCGTCCGTGGCCCAGCCTCGCTCAAAGCAAGCGATGGCCCCACGCTCACCAGAAAGGGCGCCTCGTTGCAGGGCCACCATCCCGGCTTGGCTCCATGCCAGCGGCAACTTCCCGATCAGCAGGCCTCGAAACACGAGGTACGTCTGACCCACCCCAAGCAAGACCAAGGCGAAGAAATCCACCCATTGCTCGACGGCCGTCAGGGTTGACCACGTCCGGGCCATCAGGCCACCAATGCCGACGCACAGCAGAAAACCGGAGAGAGGAGCCACGATGACGTCCCGACGGGTGCGAACAATGTGCGTCAATCCCGCGAGCACCCCGAAGGCTCCCAACACGCACAGCACCGCCAGCAGCCCATCGACACCAAGCGGCCGCGGGGCGGCGGTGCCCATCGCCAACAGCGCGCCAACCACCAGCAAGGTGGAGCCGTAACGGAAGGAAGGTTCAGGGAAGGGCTGTTGGCGCGACAAGCGAACCAACACCACCCCAATCAAGACCAGGAGCCCCAAGAGGAGCCACACCAAGGTCGCGTCGTCGGAAAAGGGCCCCACAAGCAAACGCAGGGGGGCGTTGGCTTTCAAGTCCGTTCTTCGCCCTGCGGCCGGCCACGGTGGTAGGCGGTGCCGCGGTGGATCTCTGTGGCCCGGTAGAGCTGTTCGAGGAGCACCACGCTCGCCAACTCATGGGGCATGGTGAGGGGTGAAAGCGAGAGACGAGGCGCGTTTGGCTCCGCGCCGTTCCAGCCGTCTGGAGGGCCGACCATGAGGTGAACGTCGTCGCTGGCCAAGGTCCATTGACGCACCGTTTCCGCGAAGGCAAGGCTGTCCGGTGCCTCCCCACCCTCGTCGAGCAGCACCCGCGTGGTGCCTTGAGGAGGTGCGGTCAAGTACGCCTCGAGGGACGTTTTCGATGGATGCACCTCGAGGCGGACGCCGCGCTGACGAAGGCGGGTGGCGTACAGCTCAATGGCGGCAGCCATGGATCGCTCCTTTGGTCGGCCGTGCACGTGGACGATGATGCGCCCCATGGACCGTGCAGGAGGCACCTGTGCATGGGTCCTTCGCTGAACAACCTCAAAGGAGGTCGAGCCGAAGACGAACCATGGGGTGGCGATTTCCTTGGAGCCGTCGCGCTTCAGACCCGGATCCCAATCCACCCCTTCGTCGGGACACGCGGGCGTGGCTTGCGGCCCTGCGGGAGGTCTGCGAGCGTCATTTCGACCAGCCTCAAGCCGGAAGGATGCGGGTGAGGGAGCTCCAGGTTGAATGGCGCGAGGCCAAGACCGAGGGGGTGTTGGACGATGCCGGTCACCTCGGGCTTGAGCGCCGAGCCTATCGCTTGCTCAACGGCGACGATGAAGCGTGGTTGAGGTGGTTGGACGATTTGGGTTTCTGGAAGCCGGGCTGGAATCCTGACGAAGAGCATGAACAGGCTTGATAGCACGCCGGCATCAGCAGGAACCATGGGTGAGCGTCCTACGCTTCACATGCTGTACTCCTGCCCGTTCTGCTGGAAGGTACGCGGCCTGATTGAACACCTCGACATGGACGTCGAATACGTCCCGGTCAATGGCATGAAAATCCGCAAGGATGTGGCCTTCGCCGGCGACTGGGGCAAGGTCCCGGTCTTCACCGACGAAAACGGTCAACACGTCGTTGACTCCACGCCCCTCCTGCGCCACATTGACGCGACCTACAACGAGGGTCAACTGGCCGCTCGAGGCGATGCTGCTCGCCAAGAGGAGTGGATGACGTGGGTCGACACCCACCTGTCCAAGGCCACGGTTCCCATCCTGTACGGCAGCCTTGGTTCCGCGCTGAAGACGACCACACGCATCTCGAAGATTGAGAAATTCGGATTCCTCGCCAAGCGCCTGTACGCGTGGGCCGGCTTCCCCGTCATGTGGGGCATCATCGCCCGAAAGCGGGTCAAGAAAGACGGGCGCACGCCAAAGAAACTCTGGCACGATCTGCTCGGTGAATTCACCGACGCGTTCGAAGGTCAACCCTTCTTTGGCGGCGACCATCCCGATTTGGTGGACTTCGCTGCCTTCGGCTACATGCGATCGATTTCCCCCTTCCCGCAGTTCGACCAACTTCGAGATCACGCGGCCGGGATGGCCTGGTACAACGGAATGAACGGCACGCTCCACGGAGCGTGATGGCGTGAACGTCGGCCCGCTGACCTTCGTTGAAGTGGAGGCGGGCACGACCCACGTGGGGGACAACCGCGGAGGGTGGATTCACGCCAGCCAGCGACCAAGGCACGAGGTACGCCTGCCCGCCTTCTACATCCTCGAATCACCCCTTTCAGCGAACGAGGTCGCAGCGCTCCTCGGTCGTGAGAATTCGGAGCAGAACGACGTCCACGAGGGCGTTGACGCCGCGCTGCTCCAGCGCATCTGCGCGGCCGTTCGGCCCCTCGTCGATGAGGGCCTCGAAGTTCGACCTCCGAGCTTGGCGGAATGGACCCATGCTCGAGAACGCGGGAGGCTCACGCCCCAACAGGGTGCGCTCGAAGTCCTGGCAGACGCCCCCTTCTCCAACCACCGAGGCGCCCCCATGGACGGTCGCCCAAGGGAAGGATCGGGTCATGGACCTCTGATGGACCAGTTGGCCTGCATCGAAGTTCATCCTCAGAAAGAAGGGGTCACGGCGACCGCCTCGGTGCCGATGGACCGGCGCCTGCCCGGCACCGTGCTCCGGCTCGTGCTGAGTCCAACACGCACCTCACCCACGCGTACCGTGCCCAAGCAAGCCGACCGCGCAGCCAACCTTCGCATCGAGGTGCTCAGCACCTTGCTCATCGGTGTGGTTCCGTCCTTCCTCATCCCCGTCGTGCGAGGCTTCGGAAGCTACGCGCTGGAAGGATGGGCGAACCTTCTGTTTGGAGGACTGGTCGCCGGCTTCGTCACAGGAGCCGTGTGGCGACCACGACGACCGACCGTCGCTTGGGACGACGGCGAAGTTCAGTCCGACGTGGACCGTAGCGTTTCCCAGTAGGAATCGCCTCGGCACGCTTCGGCCACGCACAGCGTGGCCATGTTCACGATGTCGCGGACCTCGTCGTTGCGGGCCACAATTTGCACGGGGAACGTGGTGCCTTCGAGGATGGGTCCGATCATTTCTGCATCGGCCAATTGCTCCAGCAACTTGTACGCAATGTTGGCAGCGGCGAGGTTCGGACACACGAGAACGTTGGCAGGGCCGTCGAAATTCAAGAAGGGGTATTCCTCCTGGACGAGCGTATCCAGCGCGGTGTCCGCCTGCATTGGGCCGTCGATCTTCAGCGTCGGGTCCAACTCGCGGGCGGTGGCCACGGCCTCTTCGAGTCGCGTGCTCCGCTGCTCCCGGTTGGTCCCAAAGTTGGAGAAGGAGAGCATTGCAACGCGGGGCTCAAGGCCAAACCGCCGGGCAACCCTCGAGGTCTGCACCGCGATTTCAGCCAAGGTGCGCTGGTCGGGGTAGATGTTCACCGTCGCATCGGCGAGGATGATGAGACGACCGGCGACGGAGACCACGTAGCACCCGACGATGCAGTGGCCCTCTGGGTGCGTTCCAAGGCTCTGAATGGCGGGCTTCAGCACGTCGGCATAGGTGCGACCGACACCGCCGACCATGCCGTCGGCATCGCCTGCCCTCAGCATGCTGGAACCGAAGTAAGGACGGCTCTTGAGCAGCCGCTCAGCGTCCGCGAGCGTGACGCCTTTCCTCGCCCGTCGCTTGGCCAGTTCAGGCGCATAAACGCCCTTTCTGCGCTCGTCCTTTCGTGGGTTCACGATGGTGTGGTCGAACTCGAGCCCAAGGTGCTCGATGCGCCGCTGAATGCGGTCGGGCGGACCGAGGAGGATGGGGTGACAGATCTGCTGGTCGGACAATTGAGCCGCAGCACGGAGCACGCGTTCCTGATCACCTTCTGGGAACACGATGCGCTTTCCTCGTCCGCGGACCTGGTTGATCACGCTGCGCATGAGGGCGTAGCTTTGCCCGAGCCGGCCCTCAAGCTCCTCGCGGTAGCGCAGGGCATCGAAATCATCGGCTGAGACGGCCGCAACGCCCTCCTCAACGGCGGCCTGCGCGACCGCGCTGGCTTCCCAGATGAGCACCCTGCGGTCGAAGGGTTTCGGAATGATGTACTCGGGACCAAACTGCATCTCAAGGCCGTCATAGGCCTGCGAAATGTAGTCGGGAACGGGTTCCTTCGCCAGTGCAGCGAGCGCGCGGGTGGCGGCCATCTTCATGCCCTGCGTGATGTCTCGAGCGCGGACGTCGAGCGCGCCGCGGAAGATGTAGGGGAAACCGAGGACGTTGTTGACTTGGTTGGAGTAATCGGAGCGCCCGGTCGCGATGATCGCATCGTCGCGGACCGCTTTGACCTCGTCAGGCGAAATTTCCGGCGTTGGGTTGGCCAACGCGAACACGATTGGACGCTCGGCCATGCTGGCGACCATCTCGCCGGTCACCAGCCCGCCGCGGGACAAGCCCAGCATGACGTCCGCTCCGACCAGCGCATCGCTGAGGTCACCGGCAGGTCGGTCTTGAGCGAAGGGCGCTTTGTACGCGTTGATTTCACCGGCCTCGAGACGGGCCTTGGTGACGATGCCCTTGCTGTCGCACATCGTGATGTGCTCGGGTGCAACGCCGCACGCCACGTAGTGGTTCGCGCAGGCAATGGCGCTGGCTCCAGCGCCAATGACGACCACCTTGACGTCCTCGATGGCTTTGCCTTGCAACTCGCATGCGTTGATGAGCGCGGCCGCGGAGATGATGGCGGTGCCGTGCTGGTCGTCGTGCATCACTGGAATGTCGGTGGCCTCGGCGATGCGTCGCTCAATTTCGAAGCATTCGGGGGCCTTGATGTCCTCGAGGTTGATGCCGCCAAAGGTCTTCGAAATGGCCACCACGGTGTCGATGAAGCGCTCCGGATCCGTCTCGTCAACCTCGATGTCAAACACGTCAATGTCGGCGAAGGTCTTCAGGAGCAGCCCCTTTCCTTCCATGACCGGTTTGCTGGCCAGGGCGCCGATGTCGCCGAGACCAAGCACGGCCGTACCGTTCGAGATCACGGCCACCAAGTTGCCCTTCGACGTGTAGCGGTAGGCGTCCTCCGGCCGCTCTGCGATTTCCAAACAGGGATACGCCACGCCCGGCGAATACGCCAGTGAGAGCTCATGGGCGGTGGCGTGTGGCTTGGTCGGAACGACCTTGATTTTCCCACGAGGCGAAGCCTCGTGATACTCCAAGGCTTCTCGCTTGAGGCGCTCTTCGCGCGATGCTTCCGCCATCTTCCTCGGCCTCCTCGGCGACGCGTCCCGGTTTGAGCCTTCTGTGGTGTGGCTCGGCACACCGCCATTTCTGGTCGGTGCATTCACCTACGGAGGACCGTTGAAGAACCGTCACAAACCATCCTCGCGCGTGCACAGGTCACGCGTCATCGCAACCATCGGCCCCTCATGCGACAACGAGGACGCTTTGGCCTCGATGCTCGAAGCTGGACTGGACGTGGCGCGCCTCAACTACTCGCACGGAGATTTCGAGGGGAAGGCAGCGACCATTCAGCGTCTGCGCGCCGCAGAAGCGGCAGCGGGCCGGCCGCTCGGCGTCTTGGCCGACCTTCCGGGCCCAAAGCTCAGGCTTGGGCGCTTTCATGGCAGCGTTCACCTCGAACGAGGCATGACGGTGACCCTGTGCTGCGGCCAAGATGCCTCGGATGACGTCAGCCATCGAGCCTTTCCCGTTCCCTACGGGACGTTGGCCGAAGAGCTGCGCGTGGGCGACCCTGTCCTGCTCGCAGACGGGCTGATCCGGTTGGAAGTGGAGGCCATCGAGGGCTCGACGGTCAAAGCCCAGGTGCTCGACGGGGGCCATCTCAGCGAGCGCAAAGGCATCAACGTCCCTCGAACCAAAGTCTCGCTCCCCGCCATTGGAGCGCGGGACGAAGCTTGCCTCCGGCATGCCCTCGAACAGGAAGTGGACTTCGTTGCCGTGTCCTACGTCCGAAGCGCTGCGGATCTGGAACCCGCACGTCGCATCATCGCCGAGGCTGGCCTTCACACGTGGGTCATCGCGAAGATCGAACATCCCGCCGCCCTCGAGGACCTCGATGCCATCGTCGAAGCCTCGGACGCGGTCATGGTGGCGCGTGGTGACCTTGGCGTTGAAATTCCGCTGGAAGAGGTCCCAGCAGCCCAAGAGCGCATCATCGCCATGTGCCTTGCCCGAGGGAAACCCGTCATCGTGGCCACGCAGATGTTGGAATCGATGGTCGATCATCCCCGACCCACACGTGCTGAAGTCAGCGACGTCGCCACGGCGATCCGCCAATTTACGAGCGCCGTCATGCTCTCTGGGGAAACGGCAACGGGAGCCTACCCGGTGGAAGCCGTCTCCACGATGGTGCGCATCGCTGAACGCGCTTCGTCCGCCATCGATGGACTGCCGAGCCCACCTGCGTTGGCGATGTTCAGAAGCACCCGAGCCATCACCGGTGCCGCGGTCAAGCTGGCCGCAGACGTGGGCGCCGATCGGCTCATTGTTGCCACCCAACACGGCAGCGCTGCACGGTTGATGGCCGCCCACCGTCCTCAACGGCCCATTTTGGCCATCACCAACCGCGTTCGTGCCCTTCGGAGGACCACCGTCCTTCCCGGGGTGGACGGACACTTGGTGGAGGAACAAGCCCGGTCAAGGGACACCGTCGGGTCAGCGGTGAAGGCCATGGTCGATGGCGGGCGCATGCAGCCCGGCGAGAAGATCGTCACCGTAACCGGTTCACCCAACGCCATCCGAGGTCGGACCTCAACCATCCGTTTGGCACGCGTCGACGACAAAGGCCACCTCCAGATGCTGGAATGATGGTGTGCAGTTCGACAAAGTTGTTTGAACATGCAAACCGACCCCTTATACCTGTTAGGAAGGCCAAATCGAACATGGAAGGTCGGCAAGATGCTCCACAAGGCGGCGTGCGCTTGCACGCCACCGGTCTTGTGGTGCTGATGCTGATGAGCCTCGCATCGCCTCTGTTGATGCCAAACGTTGCGGCACACGAGGACTCTGGCGGCGCGGTGTGGCCGATGAGCGGCAGCGAAGACACGGGTTGGGTGAGGCTCAATGCCACCTCCGCCGACGGCATCCAACCGGCCAGCGCCGACTGGAACCTGACCTTCGCACCTGGAGCCACGCTTGACAACGTCTCCTTCGAAATCCGCGTTTCTGGAGCCGATGGCGTCGTCATTGATTCCCCGCTGATGATTTCAGGCGGCTCCATCGGGTCGGCCTTGCTCGACCTGAGCGACCAAGGTTGGATGGGTCAAACCCTCGATCTCGACGGCGGCGACCCCTTCACCGGACGGACCTCAACCAGCGGCCTTTCGTCCAGTTGGACGCTCCCTGGCGGCGCTACGGTCACCGACCTGGTGATTCAAGCCCTCGCGCCTGCCGACCCCACCGTCTCGCTGAAGCCGCTGGCCTTTGAACCGGTGGCCAGCGCGGTGCATCCCGATGACGGACGACTTTGGCTGGCCGTGGACGAGCAAGTGTTCGTCATCGATGCGGCCATGTCGCCCCCCACCATCGATATCCTCGGCTCTCCCGTTGGTGCCGTCGTTGACGTGGCCGTGGACATGACCCATCGGGAACTTGTGGTTCTTGGCGAAGACGGCCTTGCCATGGTTGACTTCGATGACGGAGCGATTTCGGCCGCCGGTCCGCAGGGCACCCCCGCAGGTCTTCGTGGCGTGGCCACCAACGCCTCAGGCGACGTCCACGTGGTGGCCGAGGACTGCCTCTACACGCGCCTGGCCGCTGCTGCCGACGAGTGGAACAAACTCCCCGGCTGCAACGGCAACACCTTCCCCATCTCCACCACGGGAGACGTGCTCACGATGGAGATCATCGGTCAGTACGTCTACGTCAGCATGGCCGATGAAGGCGTCATTCGCTACGACACGGCGACCAGCACGTCCTCCGTCTGGTCCTCGGCCAACGTCCTCCATTCCGACCAAGTGACCTCCATCGTGCAGATGGGGTCTCAAATCCTGTTCGGTTCTGAAGACGCCGGCATCGCGCGCTTCAACCCCGCCCTCAACCTCTGGCAAGCCACGTGGTCGAGCGCCAACTGGCTGGCCGACGACGAGATCAACGGCCTCGAAGTCATCGGAAGTGACCTGTGGGTCCTCGCAGGTGCGTCCATCCAGAAGTACGACATCAACTCCGGTGTGTTCACCGCCCATTCCGGCCCTTCGGGCCTCAGCGATGGAGGATTGGGCGGTGACGTTCCGGTCATGATGGCGTGGCCCACCGGCGGTGCGCGTGCACCCACCGACGCGACCCTGCTCATCGGTGACGGAACTGGGACCTTCCTTCGCATGGCCCCCGGCGCAACGCCGATTCAACAAAGCAACCTCGTCCTCGCCACCAGCCCTCCGATTGCAGAAATGACGGCTGTGGCCTCCTTTGGCAACGAAGTGTACGTTGGCGGAGACGACCTCGTCGCCGTCTACAACGCCTCACAGCGCCGCTGGACTGGCGCCACCACCATCTTCGGCGTGCCCAGCGCGTTGGCCGCGACGGCGACCGACCTCTGGGTGGCCACGGAAGAAGACGGGTTGTACCGTATCCCCTCATCAACCGGAACCCCTCAACAATTCCAGAGCAGCACGGACGCACGGTGGAACGCCATTGTGGGCCTGGCCGTTGACGCGGAAGACGTGGTGCTGACCCACGAAGACGGCGGCGTTAGCGTGTGGAACCTGACGGACTTGGCCAACGGCAATCCCCCATGGGAAAGCGGCGCCACCAGCGACGTTCCCGCAGACGCCACGGGCGAGGTCGCCATCCACAACCGCACCGCCTACTTCGCGAGCGAAGACGGTTTGCTCCGCCTCGACCTTGACGGTGCGCCGACGTGGTTGAGTGCATGGGGCAGCACCGGCATCGACCAGTCCTTCTACGCCCCAATCGTGGAGTACCAAGGCGTGCTGCACTACGGCCTGTACGGTTACGGGGTGATCCGCATTGACCTTGCGTCAGGTGAACTCCTCGAACCGCTGCTCGACGGAAACGGAAACGGCGCCCGCGGCGCCCTCCCGAGCGACGACGTGTTTAGCATCGAGGTGACCAACATCCGCGGCTCTGCAGAACTCGCCATCGGCACCCAATCTGGCGCCATTTTGTGGGACGGAAGCAGCGCCTACAGCGTTCCGGGAGGGCGCAACTGGGACGAGCGACCCGGCCAACACCTCGAATTCATGGATCTTGGCTCCTACCTGTACGCCGCCACCAACCTCGGCGTTTGCCGCTGGCAGTTGGACGCCTCGGGTGGATTGGACATCGACGAGTGCCTGACGGTGTACGACGGCATGCCCAACTGGGCGACCTATTCCCTTGGCCACAACAGCACCCACATCTTCGGTGGCACGCTCAGCGGCGTTGGCGTCATCGCCCGCAGCTCCTTCACCGTGGTCGACACCTGGGAAACTCAGGCTGCTGACAACGCGCCTGTCGCCGTGGTCGACGACGTGGCCTACATCGGCTTGGACGGCATCGGTGTGGCACGATGGGATCTGACCAACGGAGCATGGCAGAACCTGTGGACCTCCAGCGGCGTGCTGGACACCAACGGCATCACGGGGCTTGTGGCCGGCGCCCAAGCCAACACGCTCTGGGTGGGTGGAGACGACGGGTTCCAACTCATTGACGTCATCAACTCGACCGAATTGGTCGACATCGAGAAAACCAGCGGTTTGTACTACGACAACGGCGACCCCTACGACCTGATCATGGTCGGTGACGTGCTGTACTACAACCAACGCACGGCTTCAGATCGGATCTATCGCATCGACACTAGCGATTACTCCTCAGCGACCAACTACCTCGACATCGGCATCCACCTCAACGAGGGGAGCCTCGACGTGGCGGGCATGGGCCGCATG